>Ga0181537_10001624_pt1 | contig 20470 bp, 10 predicted proteins | sample PEATcosm2014_Bin_39_FD_119765 | JGI IMG/M metagenome (GOLD analysis project Ga0181537, IMG submission 119765) | Peatland microbial communities from MTU Mesocosm Facility, Houghton, MI, USA - PEATcosm2014_Bin23_10_metaG | ecosystem: Environmental > Terrestrial > Soil > Wetlands > Peat | place... | reverse complement strand
TGCCGCAGAGTGATTGCGGCGGGATCTCTTCGTCATGGCTCTCCTTCCTTTCAAGCGATATCCTCGCCTGTAATGAACGGAGTTTCCACTTATCCCGTTGTCTCGAAGAGTGGGTCCAGCTCACATTAAGTATTGTTTCGCTGGTAGAAGCTCCAAAATACGCATTTTTATCGTAGTTTTCCGCGATAATTTCGAATAGCTTATCAGCGCTCGAAAGCATCAACACATCGGAATCGATACTACCAATTAACTCAAACCCTTGGTACAAGCACCAGTGAAGTCCAACAAATTTCTTGGTATTGACTAGACCGTTTCTTTCATTCTTTCGAAAGTGATCTTGCACTTCTGGGGATTTCAGTCGATCTCGGATATAGTCATCTACACAGATGAGACGTATATCGAGTTTAAGCGGCATTAGTGGACGCAAACGATTGAAAAAGCGATACTCGGAATGGTTCGTCGTCGCGAGGACAACGCAAAATCCGGGTTTTGGTGAATTGCAGTCGGTACGTATACTGTTTAAGAAGCTGATCAGCCAATTCGACTTAGCCGGATGGACAGGAATCAGCAAACAATTTGTCATTTTCGTGCTCCACAGCGTGCCGTCGGCCGTGCACGCCATTTAGTCTCCCGATTGACAGCGGTTTCTGTCGACATCGGGCGTAATATGTTTTCGATCATCGCACCCTTGGGAAGATTGCTGCGAATGGAGAACGTCACGCTTGATTCAGAAGATCCTTACCTGCCGCGTCGTACGCGATGGATCATGTCGTCGGATTGTCACGGAAAATTCCGCCAACCGCGCGATATGCTTTATCACAACAATGGTAGCAGTGTAACGAATTGCTGCGCACACCGGAAACCTTTCCTGGATCCAATCTAAGGCGCATTCTGCATGGCGGATAAATGCGATTGCGGAAAATGGCTACATGCCCGACCACCTATATGGTCGGTCAATCTCGGAAGCGTGTCGTCGGCAGTGGTTCTATCGGCAGTAATGAATATTCGCGACACCGCGGCTGAAGATCTTGGACTGCAAAACTATGAGGTACCTATATTCTTCACTAAGGACTGCAAAATTGACCAGACTGTGGACACGAGAGACATGTCACGACCGTTTTACTTCTTCCTTCATCAACCCGATGCCGTCTCTGGAAAAGTCTCGTCCCGTGGCTTTACGGTCGATATCGGAACTCGATTTCGTGTATGGCTCGACGAAAACGTGCCTCCTGGCAGCGATACACACGATGCAAGGTCTTTGGCTATTCAGATTCATAGCGACCAAGACATCAATGTCAAGGATAAGGTGCTGTTTGACGCCATCCCTTTTGGTTCAAAACAAAATATAGATCTTCGATCGGCTGATACGACCCGCTATTTCAGTTTCTCGTTTATGATCGATCCAAGCTATGAGACACCGAAGGGTTGGCTTTTGCATTTACAGGCGTGGCAATGCTGCGGCGGACATCCGCCATTCGCTATTAACGTGACACCCAACCAAGATAAGAATAGTCCCATTGAGTTTACGTTTGACGTCGATGACGACATTTCTGATGCAGGTACTAACCCAGTGAAACCCATCTACAAAATGCCCGTTCAGCGCGGTGAGTGGTACACCATGACGTTGAAACTGCAACCCAGGGCTGACGATGCGATTGAGCCCGGAGAGGTGCAAATGTGGCTCAATGGGGAAAGCAAATTTGTTTATCGCGGGCACTGGGGTTTTATACCAAGGGACAATGGCGAGGGTAAAGGCCTCAGAACTAGCGCCATAGGCATTGACGTCGGGGTCTATCGCAGACGTCAAACAACAACCCAAACCATTTACTTCGACGACATAAGGTATGGCGATACGCTTGCGGCGGTCGTCGGCAGGATCCGTCCATAGCCTACTCTGGAGAATCGGGCGACGGGCAAACCAAGATTCCCCCCACCCTTCGATCAATCTATCGATTGGGATTGGAACCCCCACTCAACCAGTTTCTCATTCACCAACCCCTTCCAGCGTAGGATAGTCAGATTCCTGCTGGAATTCAGGTCGTGCTTTATCCAGTACTCGTCCTTTGGGTTTCTGCTTCCTTTTTTTGGCCGCTGCAGTGAGTCTCCGCGATGTGAGAATTTATCCTTGGCGCCCGGCGCCCGCGCCGCATTTCCGCGTTCCCTTTTCTCCTTGAACTCTTCCCAACTCTTCAGCAGATAATGGTTGAGCTGAGCACCCTCATGACAGATCACCATGGTCTTCGCGTCATTTGTCATGCTCGTGCAGCGACCTGTGCTGTCAGCATAGAACCCTTGATCGAGTGTGCCGGTGTGGACACTCATTTTCGTAAGTGCGCTGCGGCGAACGATGCTCTTGCAAAACTTGTTCTTTCCATGGCGCCGTGGCGCACACCGAACAAACCGGTCCATGACTAAACCCACGCCGGGTTCGATTCGAGCGGATGATCCAAAGACAAGCCAGTTCACTGCAATGGCGCCGACTGCGTCGTCCATTTCGGCGAGATATTCGTTCACGCTGTCGTGGTCCCGCAGCACCAAGAATTCGTCGATATCGAAGAACGCCATCCACTTCGCATCGTACTCTTTTAAAGCGGCAGCGTAGGCCGCGAGTTGAGGCACGTTTTCGATCCGATCCGGCCAATACTTGTAGACTACCGCCGGGTCCAAACGTGAGATGTGGTTGATAATCGACGCGGTACCATCGGTGCTGCCATTGTCGTAGACAATGATTTGATCGAACCCAATCAAACGATGATAGGCGAGCCATTCAGCAATTGATCGTTGTTCATTTTTCGCGATTGCGATTAACGCGGAGTTCCGCACAACTGTGGCCTCCAAAGGTGTGGCAGTCAGGCTTCACGGATAGTGCAACGAGGACTACGCATATTCATTCCTGAAACAGAAATTAGGGAGCCCTATGTGGTTTAACGCACGGAAGTATACGCAATACCGCCCCATGATTTATTTCGTATTTGGAAATGAGAAGACGGCTAGTCGGGGTATTTCGGCGCCGCGAGGCTCCCAAGGAGTTACGTTTGACGGCGTTGAGTTGGCTTCCCGAAAACCCTGACTGGCGTGACGCACTGAAGGATGTGCAGCATGAGGGGTCAAGCACGTGGCAAGAACTCCTAAAGTTAGCTCGAAGCCGGCTAGACTTCGTACAGACAAACGCTGTGGACAGGATGCTCAGTGCACACACCCGCCCGCAGTTTTCGGGGAACCTTATCCGTCTCGCGATTCTCGGCTCCTGCACGCTCAGCCAACTGCATGGTGGCATACGCGTCGCCGGCCTGCGGCGGGAGATCGGCATTGCGATCTACGAAGCCGAATTCGGGCAGTACTGGCAAGAACTTGCGGACCTAGACTCTGACTTATACGGGTTCAAACCGAACGTCGTACTCTTTGCCTTAGATGCCCGGCACCTAGCCGCTGGTATACACGCCGCAATGTCGGAGCAGGACGTCGATCTTGCCATGGAAGAAGTTCAAGCCCGGATCCGAAAATGCTGGCGTCTGGCAAAAGAGGCTTTTGGATGCCCCATCATCCACCAAGCGTCCATACCCTCGCATCCTACATTGATGGGTAGCAATGAGTTTCGTTTGCCAGGCTCAAGAGCTGCATTTATCACTCGGCTGAACGCGGCTCTGCGGCCGATGGCGGAATCGGAAGGCGTCGATCTTCTGGCCATGGATGACCGGGTCGCGCGGGACGGCTTGGCGGTCTGGCATTCAACTGGCATATGGCACCGTGCCAAACAGGAAATTTCCCCGGCTGCAGCGCCTTCGTATGGGGATTTACTTGTGCGAATCATAGCCGCCAAACAGGGACGTTGCGCAAAGTGCCTGGTCCTGGACTTGGATAACACACTGTGGGGAGGCGTTGTGGGCGACGACGGACTTGAGGGAATCGTACTTGGGCAAGGCACTGCATTGGGTGAAGCATTCACCGCATTCCAGGATTATGCCCGCGAATTGTCGCGGAGAGGCGTCATCCTGGCAGTGTGTTCCAAGAATGACGAGGCAAACGCTTTGGAAGTATTCGAAAAGCATCCGGAAATGCTGCTGAAACGTGGTGACATCGCCAGCTTTGTTGCCAATTGGTCAGACAAGGCGGCCAATATCCGCGCAATCGCCGCCGAGCTTAACATTGGGCTGGATAGCCTTGTTTTCGTGGATGACAACCCGTTCGAACGGGCATTGGTCCGCAAGGAATTGCCAATGGTCGCGGTGCCGGAGGTCGGAGACGACCCAACCGATTTTCCGGGAATCCTGGCCGAAGCCGGATATTTCGAGAGCGTCGCGATTACTGACGATGACCGCCAGCGTAGCGGCCAGTACCAGAGCAATCGCAGGCGTGAAGCCCTCCGGACCTCAGCGACCGATCTGCCGTCTTACCTCAGCAGCTTGCAGATGGAATTGGTCTGGAGCCGGTTCGACCAAATTGGTCTGGCTCGAACCGTACAGCTCATCAATAAAACCAACCAATTCAACCTCACCACGAAACGCTACACCGAAGCCGAGGTTCTGGATGTAATTCGGGACGACGGCGCGTTTGGATTGCAACTGCGCCTCACTGACCGTTTCGGAGACAACGGCATCATCGCCATTGTCATTGGCAGGATGCAGAATGAGACCCGACTGCTGATAGACACATGGCTGATGAGTTGCCGCGTCCTTGGCCGTCATGTCGAGCAAGCCACTCTCAACCTGATTGCGGCGCAAGCAAGGTTATTGGGGGCAACGGAACTCTTGGGAGAATACCTGCCCACGAAAAAAAACGGCATGGTCTGTGACCATTATAGAAAGCTTGGATTCGTGGTGACCGATGAGGAGGCGGGCGGCGCATATCGTGCAGTGCGCGACCTCACATCGTTCGAGCCGATCGCAACGGTTATCGACGTTTTAGAGGGTTGAGCATGCAGGAGAGCGAAATCTACAAGCAATTAACCGAGATGTTTCGCGACGTGTTCATGCGTGACGATATCGTACTCACGCCGGAATTAGCGGCCAAAGACGTCGGGGGTTGGGACAGTTTCAAGCAAATTGAAATCATGATTGCTGTCCAGGAAAAATATAAAGTCAAATTCCGATCGCGCGAGCTTGACACTCTGCAAAATGTCGGCGACCTAGTGAGCTCCTTGCTGGCAAAACTCAATACGAAGTAGTATCTTGGCCACGGTAATCGGAGAGCGTCGGGGAAACTTGCCAGCTAGGCGGATTCCGGCCGCTTTTCGTAACCCAGAGACTTCCACCGATCAAACGCTGCTTCAGCAAATTTCATCCATAGGTCCGTCGACAGGTCCCAGTGGGAAGAAGCTGGGATGCCTTCCCGGTCAATATAACCAATCATCAAGTTGTCGCCCACGGTCTCGATGTCTCCCGGCAAATGACTGCCGGTCGCGGTGCGGACGCATAAAAGCAGGTTCGGCCCATAAGACAAGATCGCGCGGTGCAACTCCAGAATTGCCTCCCTCGACAGGTCACGATGCTGGTAAACAAAAACCTTCTCGGCATTTTCAAGCTTCTCGATCAGTCCTTCCCTCAAGAACCTTAGATGCGGCAACTGCTTTTTTCTTACGTATTCTATGTCGGCTTTGACATCCCGTATGGAGGTATGCGATGTAATTTTGAACTTTGTATCTTTGATCCAATATTCTCCACGCTCGATCACGATTTCGCTTTGTTCCTCAGTTCCAAATCCTTCGAAACGCGCTTGCAACGCATGGATGAGCGGCTTCACCGCCACGCTTGACCATCTCAGTAGTCCGAGCGGTTCCGCTCCGGCGTATCGTTGCAGCAGCCCAAATTCGCAGTTTCGGCCCATGTTCTCGAAATTGAGCAGAAGTTCTTTTGTTTCCGTGGAATTCATGAGACGAGGACCTCGGAAGGACATTCCATGTGAAGGTTCATTGGCTTGCCTTTGCGTAGATTTGAAGGGGCAAGAAACTGTAGGCGACTGCGCGGCTTGAGTAGCGCGATGGAGACTTCTCGACGAAGCCAACATCAAGCATGTTGGCCTTGAATCGGTCGTTGACCTGATCCCATACCTCGGCGCCAATCAGTTCATGCTGGAATACGACGGTGGCACCTGGAACAAGGAGGCGCCGAAGCTCTTTCGAAACGCTTTGAATTTCCGCTTGATCGAAGTTTCCGACGCGTAATACTGCGAGATGGAGTCGTCCCGGTGAGTTGGGCAGCCGGCCGTTCTTGCGCAGCTCCTCGGTTAGGCCGTCCAAGGTAAGTCTGGGACCTTGAAATTGTTCCGTCCATACAGCCTCCATTTTTCCTGCTAGTCCGACGCTAATTGCCGGTAGGCGCCGGTATAGATACGTGCTATCACTGAGCCACCGGAATAGCGATCTGTCGAGAGGGCCGCTCCCACACAACGGACAGTCTCCAGTCTCTGAATGGAAGTCCGGACCGAACCAGTCGCAAATGTTGCAATGTTTCAGGCGGCCATCGATAACGCCCTGAAAATTGGGGAGTTGATCCGGCAATACTGGGTGCGCCACCTTGATGTCGTCTCTGAACCGCTGAGAAAGCGAGGGTCGGCTCTTGTTGAACAGCGCAAGGACATGATCCACCTCGCCAAACCGCCAGCTTCGGCTTTCCGCATAAAAGCTATACTCCACGTCAGTGTAGTCGTGCGGCACGTCATTGCTGAACCCTCCAATCTGGTCCACCATTTTTCTGCGCATGGCGAATAGGCCACCCTGGACGTGGCCAAATTCTCGTGCCGGATTATTCATGGCGAACTCGCGATTGCGAAACTTATCGAATAATCTGATCCCTTTGGGGTATTGCGCGCCGGTGAGATACGTGGGCGAATAACCAATGGAACCAACAAGTCCGATATCCTCGGCGGTAAACGCCCTGATAAAGGCTTGCTCCCACCCGTTTGCGAAACTAACTCCCTCTTTACCGCACACGTAAATGATGTATTCACTGCTTCCCTGCGCCAGGGCGAGGTTGGTGCCCGGACCAACCATGGAATTCTGATTGTTGTGTACAACTGTGACGTTGTCGTGCTTAGCCCATAATGTATCCAGATACTGGCCAACATTCTCCTTCTGGCTAAGGTTGTCGCAAATGATCAGATGATACTGCAGCGCAGTGTTCGCAAGGATGGCGTCGACAACCATTCGCAGTTCCCGCAGACCATTCCAACTGACGATCACGATATCGACCGTATCGTTGTCCCACACGCGTCGTAATGTATCCACGAGTTTTAGTGCGTCATGGCGCTCGACGGCGCGCTTGCGCGCCTCGTCGATGATTGCTCGTACCTGCAGGGGGTGAAGGTCGTAAAATCTAAGAATGGCGGCGGCTATGCTCTCCGGTGTCGCGTCGCACACGATACCGGTAATGCCGTCCTCGACCAACTCGGGAATACCGGCAACAGAAGTTGTCAATACAGGTACGCCGGCCGCCATGCTTTCAATTATCGACGTCGGTATGCCATCCATGTCGCCTGTTTCGGTGCGGATGGATGGACAAGCGAAAAGGTCGGCATCCCTCAGTACGCCGGGAATCTGATCTTGGCTGAGTTGTCCATGTATCGTTACGTTCTTGCTTCCAAGGCTCGCAACCAAACCTTTGAACTCATCTTCCAGTGGACCATAGCCGTGGATGTCGATTTGAACTCCGTTGCTCTCCAAGAGCGGCGCGGCCTTGATGAGGGACGCCAATCCCTTTTTCTCAACGAATCGGTGAATGGCAACAACTCGTTTGCTCTTCCTACTTTCGTTATTCCCGAGATCACCGGCCGAGAAGTGCGCGAGCTCGACAGCGTTGGGATTTATGACCACTTTATTTCGTGGAAAGCCGCGCTCCACCACGTAATCAAGATGAAAGCGCGACAGCGTGAAGAGCTTCAAACACCACTTCGACGCTCCTATTTCCGCGAGCCGGTTTTTATCGTCGTTCTTATGAACAAAAATATCCTGCGCATGCGCTATGAAAGTGAAAGGTATCTGCGCCTCTTCGCAGGCGGGCCACACCATGTCAGTGACAGTGGGATACGTAAAATGCGCATGAACGATGGTGCGGGAAGTCTCCTTCAACCGACGCGCCAGATGTTGAGGCGAGTCGACCTTGTGGATCTCAATTGGAAAGTCGACTTTGAAAGTCTTGTGCGGACTTTGCTTGCAGAAGACGATAACGTCGACGCCTTGAGCCACGAGTACTCGCAATTCATTGAGTACGAAGGTCTCCGAAGGAACCGGAAAGTGCCAGCAAAAATACGCCACGCGGCTGATCCGCTTCGATTTCAGATCCGGACGTCGCGCCGGGCGTATTATCGGCTGAGATTTCGCGGCACCTTCGATAAACGTTTTGGGTAATATGTTCGAGTATGCTTCTTTGAACGCATGGCCGTAGCTTTCGAACCCAAAGCTCGCAACGGCCTCTTGGCGGGCGTTCGCTCCCATTGTCAAGAGCCCATCTGGGTCCTTGGACAATTCCTGTACGTGGCGAGCGACTGCGTCGACATCCTTGTAATCGACGAGATAGCCGGTCCTGCCATGCTCGACGAGTTCACCCAAAGCGCCCCAACGGTAGGCTATCACCGGTCGTCGCGCGGCCATCGCCTCGAGCACGGTTCGTCCGAAGGACTCGGCGAAATTGGACAAATTGAGGACAACGTTGACCTGAGAAACGGCATCGCGCGGATTCGCCGAGTATCCCGGAAAACGTAGGTTCGGTGGCAATGAACCGCATTCAACGGCCGCCTTTAGTTCGGCGATCGCTTGTGTCTCGGGACCTATCAGCCAAAATTCGGCATTGGGGGCTTTCACGGCACAGGCTTTTGCCACGTTGACGAAATCCAAAATTCCCTTTTTCGGTATGTTGCTGCTGATCAGACCGAACCTCACGGATTTGCCGAAGGTCTGATTGGCGACGTCCATCGCATCCATATTAGTCGTATTGGGTATGACGAAAGTCATACCGGGCTTTGAGAATACTTGGGCCGTGGCTTTGGAATTCCCCACAATCCAATCTGACCTCGCGATGACCTGGTTCACGATGTCGTCAACAGACAATCCGATGATCTCTGCGAGATCTTTATCGTGGGTAATGAGTTCGCGAACGTGGACGACGCCGGCAACGCCGCACTCACGGGCGGCTTCGAGACACTCACGGACCATGATCGTGTTTGCGTGGACAACCTGAATATCATTCGTCAGGATGATCCGCCTGAACGTTTGCCGGACCGCATCGGAACTCGCTTCATTTTTGCGCCACCAACCATACTTGGTCACCAGCACTCGATAACACCGTTCTCGAATCATGTTCGTGTAGTCGGGAATGTGTCGTGGCAGTGCGACGAATACGTTGGCTCGAAGGCTTGCCATGCCTTGAATCATGTCCAAGAGGCTGCGCTCGCTACCAAATAGATGCTCACTGGCTGTGTGGGCGACGAGCAAGATATTGGGCCGACCATCCATGTGCGATAATCTACCCGGGAAAGCTCTTACTTCCGGAGTGTCTATACGCGATACAATACCTGCTGGGATTACCGGCAGATGCCCCCGTTCAGAGCGGCCTCCGACGCGACTGGGTAACGGCGACGGAGTTGAATCGCGTAGGGATTTCAAAAGAATGGAAAAATCCGCTTGCGGCCGGCCGCTGCCGAAACGGGGTAAAACGATATTCAGAAATAATTGACTCTCAGGGGTACGACATTTGCTGTAACTCGCGATGTCACCGGCGACTACGCCTACGGCATCGGAGTTGGCGGCAATAACATCCTGGTCTACGCGCCCGTCGCGCGGGAAGGTATCGTCGGCATAATTCAGGAAAATTATTCGCTCGTAGCGAAGTAATATCGACGAATCCTGTATGTGCTGAAGTATACCTGCGTTGCTCATACGCGATGCATACTCTACCAATGAGAAATGGTTGATGTCGTGGAAATCGGATTGGAATGCATTGATGAAGTGTTTTTCTCTGAGGGCAATCAACACGTCGAAGTTCTCAAATGCGCCGGAAGCAGCTTTCTGGCCGAAATCGCTCCAGCCTCCCGGCGTATCTATCAATGCAACAATCACGGATTTGGATGGGCCCGCGGCGGATCTGATAGGGGAAAAATCCGGCATCCCGGAATCGTCGGACAAAATATGGGTAAATTGCTTCGGATGTCCCAGGGGGAATAGTTCGGCCTCCGACACCGCAAAGTACACGGGTTTGGAGAGGGCCTCGGGCATCGACAAAGCCCGGCCCGCCACAAAGCAGGCCACTTCATGCTTTTTGCCGTCTTTGAGCGAAGCAGGCATCAGCCAGAAAAAGCCGCAGTTGCCGTGCCCGACGCCTGCATCGGCAACATCCTTACGGGGGCCGTCGGCAACGATGGTCCCCGCTGAGACACCGTCGATCTTTATATCGACCTTTACAAATTCATGTTGATCTGCGGCGTTGCACGCCCATCCCGATATCGCGTGACCATCAAAGGATTCGACATAGCCGGACAACCTGAAATCCTTTTCAAAAACAGTGCCTCTCTTGTAATTCTCCCCCATTGGTAGGATATGGCCAGACACAAGGCACTCTACGTCATGCTGCTTTCCGTCTTTCAGTGCGTTAGGCACCTGAAACAAAAAGCCACAGTTGCTGTGACCTGCTCCCGCCTCTGCCACATCGGGACGCGGGCGGTCTGCGATTATCTCGTCGACTGCAGAGCCATCTATCTTGACGTCGACCTGCACGAACTCGTTCAGATTAGCCGCATTGCAAGCCCATCCGGATATCACCTCACTATTGACATAGTCAACATAGCCCAGCAACGCAAATGGACTTGGAGGCGAGGCATCAGCGGTTTGGTCCTTTTTCATGTTCGTCGCGTCTCGGGTAGGTTCGCTGCGAACCCACTGTCCGGCGTGTCTTGGAGCGTCACTTGCGGCGCCGCGGCGGTGATCTTATTGAGCACGATTATCACCGCTATCTCTTGCCACATGCCTTTTCCCACTCCAGGGCGTCTTCCGCGAACGCAGCCGACGGCGCGCGAAATTCTTCGCCGCCGATCATGTCGAAATGTTCGCCGCCGGAGGCGATATCGCCGCGGCGGACGGCCGCGGCGATATCCAAATAGTTGCGCCGGTACCAGGCTTCATCGACCGCCGGTGATGCGCCGCGCCGCCCCTCGAAGAATCCGAAGTTGACGTAGTGGCCAATGGGATCCGGCACCTGGCCTTTTTTCGCGGCGTCCTGAACATCGAGATTCGTGGCGAGATAGCCGGGCAGGTTGAACTCGCCGTGAGTCAAGGCAATCTTCAGCAGGAACTTGAAGAGGGAGACTGGAATCTCCATTGCCTCGTTCTTCTTCAATTTTTCGCGGCTGGTGCCGATACCGTGCAAAATTGCGTCGTAGTGTGGAACGTACATAGATGTATGCTTCTTGGGTCCGTTTGTGATGTGATGGTGGGCGACTTAGCTGGCAAGCTTGAGTGGAGTCCGCGTGTCTTCTTGGTTGGCGACATTGCGTATGGCGCCCAGTTGCGTGCTCACTTCTCTGAGATAAATTCCCTGCGATCGTTCGAGTTCGGGGCTCAATTGAAAAGCCGAGTTCGCGAACGCGTGGCAGGCTGCGATTTCCGCAACGTGTAGGTTCGGGTCGAGCGCATGAGTGACGCTCGCCGCGTGTCGCCGATGGGTATTGAGCGGTTCCGCGCAATACCCCACGCGGGCGCCCTTGCCTGTGAGGGCCTGCAGATAGAGGCGCCAGTCGCCGGCCATCTTGTAGTTTCTCAAGTCCGCCTCGCAGGCGTCCATCGCCTCGAGCAGCGCCTGACGGCGCCACACGACGGCGCTTACGTTGAGAATGAGGTTCTTGATCGATAGGAACTGTTGCACGAATTCCTTCGCCTCGAAAATGCCGGTGCGTGATAACCCAGCCGGGGATACCGTTGCGTAGTAAGGCTTGTAGCTTTCCGATAGTGGAGCTCCGGCGGCATCGATCGAGGCGCTGTCGCTGAATGCGAACTGTACCGTGGGGTCATACCGCATGAGAGCGACCGTCTCGGCGAGGAAATTCGGCGAGCTCAGGTCATCGGCCTCCGCGATCCACAGGAACTCGCTGCTCGCCGCTGCGGCGGCTTTGCGCCACTGTTTGAAAACGGAGCCGCTGTTCGCGAGGTTCGGGAGCAGCCTGATATGCCGCCGCCATTCGGCGGCGACGGCGAAAATGACTTCCACGCTGGTGTCGCTCGAGCAGTCATCCAGCACGAGAATTTCCTTTACAGGCTGCGTCTGCAGGAAAACACTGCTCAGCCGTTGAGGCATGTGCGTCGCATAGTTGAAATTGGGGACTACGACCGAGATGGCCGGGATTTCCGGGTGCGCGGTCTGCAGGAGCCGCCACACGTAGGCGGGAAAATCGAATTTCTTCGTAATGAGGTCCCGCCCGAGGGCCTGCGCGGCATCGTCGGGATGCTCGCGCACCGCCGCGACGACGGCGGCGGCCATGGCCACGGTATCCGCGAACGGCACGACGTGCCCGAGTGGATGGTCCCGCAGAAGTTCGGGAATGCCGCCCGAACCATCGAAGGCCATGACCGGTAACCCGACGTACAGCGCTTCCAGCACCACGGATGGAAATGGATCTTCGCGGGAGGTGAGAACGAAGGCATCGGCAGCCGAAAGGAACGCCGACACGTCTTTCCGGTATCCGGGCAGGTGGAACGTGCCGGTCAGCCCGGCGTCGTCAATTTCTTTGCGCATCCAGTCCTTGAGCGACGGGTCGATGTCGCCCACCCAGCAAAAGTGCGTGATGCGATCGCTGGATGCCCGGACCAAGCGCCACAGCTGCAGGAACAGGTCGAAGCCTTTGCGTAGGTCGGCATACCCCATGCCCATGACCAGTCGCTGGTCGGCAGGGATGTGCAACTCGTTGCGCAGATCATCCCCGGCGAGCGATGAAGCAGTAATCTTGTGATACATCCCCTGAGGGATGATCAGCAGACCCGTGTCGCGCTCGAGTTCGAGTTCGGTGCAAAACTCGTCCTTCACGAACGATGCCGGGAAAACGATGTTGCGAGCTTGCTGCGCGGCGATTCGGGCATTCGCGGTCAAATTCTTTTCGCGCAGCAGTCTCGGCAATTCATGCACCAAGAGCGTGGTTTCGATGCCGGCTTTGCTCAAAACGGGAACCGCGGACGCGCTCGCGCTGGTGTTGACGATTGCGGAGCGATAGCCGTTTCCCGCCAACGACCAGAGGAGGGTCTCTAATCCCGACGCATTGCCGGCTAGGGTCAACGGTCCCAATTCGCGGTAGGCCTCTTCCAGTTTGCCGCCCTGGAGCAGAATGACCGATGTTTCGACACCGAAATGGCTGCGCAAGATGCGGCCGATGTTGAGCAGCAGATGTTGCGCGCCGCTGGGGAAGGCGTCGTGACCCACGAGCAGCAAGCGGCCTTCGCTGTTTTCCTGCGTTCTTCCGACGAGCGCCCGTGCGGTCGCGTTGAGGTACGCGGAGCCGTAGTGCAGATCCGGCTCCAGGTACGCCGCTTCGCACCATTCATTCCAGGCGTTGACGCAGACGATCGGCTCACCGAAGAAGGGGGACTTCACGGCCCGATCGACGAGTTCGCTGAGCCAAGCCTGGTATTTTTGCGGCGTCGATTCGGTGAGAACGATGCCGTTGCCCTGACGTCGTGCGTCATTGTCCCAGCTGGGCACCGCGGTCTTGATCAAAGGGTATTGCGGCTTGGGTTCCTCCAGCGATACGCGAACGACATCATCATAGCGGTACGCCTTGCCTGCGAACTCGATGTCCAGAAACTGCAGCGAGGTATTGATTGCCGGCATATCCTGGGTCAGCTTATGCGGTGGGAACTCGATCGCACCGTCCATACCGAAAGCGGCGGGATCCTTCGCGCTGAACGTCTGGCCCATGACGAGCAGCGGGTTTTCGTTGAATCCCTGGTTGAACAGGTCGCGTAGCCTGGCGAGGGTCTTCGCGGTGTCCTTGATGAGTCCCGGACGGTAAATCATCAGCAGAGGCCGGCCTTGAACGCGGATGTAGCGGGGATCGGCGAAATGGCGCGCGAAATTCGCCACCAGTTGTTCCTCGTCTTCGGGACGGTAATCCTGCGAAATCAGCACCTCTTGGTCGGCGCCATCCCAACGGCGAGTCCAGTTCTCGTTTGCCCACATCAGGCAAAACGGCATCTGGATCGAGGAATCACTGAGGAATGCCTCCACCGGCTTGTCCAGCAGCCGCTTGCCGTTGAACCAGTAGTAATAAAACACAAATCCGAACACCCCACCGGCCTTCGCCATGTCCACCTGGCGGCGCATGGTGTCGGTGTGACTCAAGGAATAGAACCCCAAATCGCGCGGTATCCGCGGCTGATAGTGTCCTCTGAAGCGCGGCAAGCCGCGCGCGATATTGGTCCATTCGGTGAAGCCGTTGCCCCACCATGCGTCGTTTTCGGGAAATGCGTGAAATTGCGGCAGATAGTAGGCCAGCAGCTTGGCGCGCAGCGGCGCGGATGCCGGCAGCGGTGCGAATTCTTCAAAGTCCGGGCCGGGCTTGGTAAATCGCTTCACTTCGCGGGGAATCGATGCCTCGTCCTGCGGCATGCGGCCATGCACGCCCGGCTCATGCTTGTGCGCGAGGAAGTGGAGGAACGGGTTCTGCTCGGCGTCTCCCGCCAGGTAGCGGGCGGTATAGAATTTCGGATCGAAGTCCAGGGAGGGAGCGCGTCCTTCCCGGTAGCCATACATCACGAAGTGTTCGAACGGATCGATTCCGGCGGCCACGACGTCCGGATATGAATTCGCGTAGTACTGAATGTCGAAATCCGGGATGGGGGAGAATCGGCAGCTGGTGCGGTTCTTGAGATAATGCGTGAGCGCGCATTCCGCTTCACCCAGGTTATACTCTTTCCGATACCAAGAAGGATCGAATAGCGCGCTCGGTTTGCGTCCTTCGATGTCGCCGTAGGACGCGTAGTGCTTGAGCGGTTGAAGCTCGGCAAGTTGCACATCGGGGTTTTGCGCCAGGTACCATTGCGGGTCGAAGTACAGGTTGGGGCGCCGCCCCTCGCGGTAGCCGAAATCAAAGAAATGTTCCAACCCGGAAACACCGGCCTGGGCGATGTCGGGGTACTGTGACAGGTAGTATGTACCATCGAAAAGACCGCTTTTATCGATGAATTCCAAGTCGTAGGATCTCTGCCGCGCCGCCGTGTCCTCGGCGGAGGTCAGGTCCTCGAACCGATCGGCACGGCCGTAAGGGTCTCCGCCCTCGGCTCGGGCGACGGGTTTTGCCTCGCCCTCGACCGTCTGTGAAAAATAGTTGGACATGTGGGGGTGAGATATACGGAGGCGACATAAGTAAATCAAGGCAACCGCCCGGCGTTTTGCATGGTGTGAAACTAATTCTGTTAAATGTGTGATAGAAATCTAAAGTTACACCTTTTCCGGTACAGCTTTTACCATCTCGTCTATAGTCGCTGCATTATGTTTCACAAGGCGCGCTAGATGCAGCAACCGGCGGTAGAAGCCGTTCCCTCGTCGATTCGTGCGCTGGCCTTCGTGGCCGCGCGGCTCGGTATGGACGTGAGCGTGGAGCAACTGCAGCGGCGCTTTGCATTGCCGGCGGGCGAACCCGACACGCCGACATTTGTGGCTCTCGCACGCGAACTGGGCCTCGAGGCTCAGGCCGTGCGCATGACGTTCCAGGAGCTGCCGCAGCTTGCGCGGGCGTTGCCGGCGATCTTGCGGGCCAAGAACGGCGGCGCCTTGATACTGGAAGATGCACGTGCGGATCCCGCCAAGGGCACCGTGGCGATCATCCGGGACCCGAGCGCCGGCAGCGATGCGGTGCTCGCCGTCGATGAACTGCATCTGGCCGAAGTCTGGGAAGGCGAGGCCATCCTCGTCAAGCGCGTTCACTCGAGCACGGACGAGCAGCAGCCTTTCGGGGCCGCCTGGCTCGCCGCGCAGGTGCTGAGGGAGCGAAAACTATTCGGGGATATCGCGGTAGGGGCCCTCGTCAGCACCGTGTTTGCTCTCACGCCACCCTTCATTTTCATGATCGTACTGGATCGTGTGCTGGTGAATCACTCCTTTGCCACGCTCAATGTGTTGGTGGGCGTGATCCTGCTCGCGCTGCTGTTTGAAACCATACTGGGGCACCTGCGCCGAAAATTGACCGAGGTGGTGACTACCCGGATCGATGGACGCATGAATCTATACATCCTCGAAAAGCTGCTCAAGCTGCCGATGGACTACTTCGAGCGCACTCCGACCGGGCGCACCTTGGCCAAGATCAACTCCATCTGGCGGGTTCGGAATTTTCTGACCGGTCAGCTGTTCGGCACGTTCCTGGATGCGGTGCCGCTCATCGGGTTAGTCCCGGCGTTGTTGATTCTCGACTGGCGCTTGGCGCTGATAGCATATGCGATGGCGGGATGCATTTTCGTGATTGTGCTGACGTTCATGAAGCCGATGTCCGCATTGTATCGCCGGGTGGTCGTCGCGGAGCAGGCCAAGGGCGCGTATCTCATCGAGTCGATCTACGGCATCCGGACGGTAAAGTCTCTGGCACTGGAGGGACGGCGGCGCCAGGAATGGGATCGGCGCGTCGCCGAGTCGATCGCCGCCCAGCACGCACTGGGGCTGATGGCGAACTGGCCCCAGACGTTATCGCTGCCGTTCCAACGATTGATTTACTCCGGCTGCTTCGCAGTCGGCGCCTATATGACGCTGTACGATCCGGGCACCTTGAATCCCGGTGCCTTGGTGGCCTTTGCGATGCTGTCCAATCGGCTCGTGTCCCCGCTGATCAAGATGGCGAATCTGCAGCTGGAACTGGCGGAAATGCGAGCGGCCATCGCCGAGGTGGCATCGGTCGTGAACGTCACGCCGGAAGAGGCGCGTGTGAACGGCCTGCGCCTGCCGATCAAGGGCGAGATAACGTTCAAGGACGTGCGCTTTCGCTACTCCGCGGGCGCTCCCTTTGCGCTGGACGAGGTCTCGTTCACCGTGCCGGCCGGCACGATGCTCGGCATCATGGGACGCAGCGGCTCCGGCAAGACGACAGTGACGCGTCTCTTGCAGCGCTTGAACACGAGCTACGAGGGCATGATCAAGATTGACGGCATGGATTTGCGCGAGATCGATCTCATGCATCTGCGCACGCACATCGGCGTGGTGCCGCAGGATAATTTTCTGTTTTCGGGCACGATCCGCGAAAACATTGCCATGGCCAAACCCGATGCGAGCTTCGCCGACATCGTCCGCGCCGGGCAGCTCGCCGGTGCCGAGGAGTTCATCGAGCGGCTGCCGCGCGGCTACGACACAATCCTGGAGGAGGGGGCGACGAATCTATCCGGCGGTCAGCGCCAGCGCCTCGCGATCGCGCGGGCGCTGCTCATCGACCCGCCGGTGCTGATTCTCGACGAGGCCACCAGCGCGCTGGATGCGGAGAGCGAGGCCATCGTCAATGCGAATCTCAAGCGCATGGCCAAGGGCCGCACGGTGTTATCCATTTCGCACAGGCTGTCGATGCTGGTGGACTGCGACGCAATCCTGGTTCTCGAGCGCGGTAAGTTCTACGACCTCGGCACGCACGAAGAGCTATTGCAGCGCTGCGATATCTACAAGCACCTTTGGTATCAGCAGAACCGCCATCTCGATCCGCGGGCCGCCGACATGCCGTTGATCGTGTCCCGCACGGCTGCTCGATGAGCCTGGAGATCGCCAAACGGAGCAAGATACCCACGCAGCGCCGCGGATCGGGTGTCGTCGGTGAAGTGGTCGGCGCCTTCGAGTCGGACACCGCCGCGGTGTTCCTGCGCACGGCGCCCGCTCGCGAACATATTATTTTGTACGTGCTCACCGCCATGCTGGTGCTGGCGGTCGGTCTCATGGCGATCGTCAATCTCGATCGTGTGGTCAATGGTACCGGACGCATTGTGACATCGGCCGGATCTCTTTATCTGTCGCCATTCGACACTGGAATCGTTCGGCAGGTCTATGTGAAAGTGGGCGATATCGTGAAGAAAGGTCAGCCGCTGGCAGCGCTCGATCCGACCTTTGCCCACGCGGATTTGTTGCAGTTGCAGCAGCATTTGGAGAGCAGCGAAGCTGCGGTGGCTCGTGAAGGGTCCGAAATGTCGGAGACCCCCTATGAATTCGCGGGGACTGACGGCTATCAGGCGATCCAAGGAGGAATCTGGCAGAAACGCCAGGTGGAATACCGCTCAAACCTGGCCAATTTCGATGGTCAGATTCGCAGTATCGAGGCACAGGTCGCGCAATATCAGGCTGACGCAGAGAAGTACGAGAAGCGATTGAAGCTTGCTGGAGACGTTGAAGGCGTATATCAACCGCTCCTCGAGAAAGGCTACGTTTCCAAATTGCAGTTGATGCAAGCCACGGATGAGCGCACGGAGATGAGCCGGTTGCTCGCCGACGCGCAGAATCAAACGTCTCAGTTTCGCCAGACGCTGGGCTCCCTCAAGGCACAGAGGGAGGCCTTCATTCAAAAATGGCATTCCGACACCGCCGCCCAACTAATCGCGGACCGCAACGATCTGGATGTCACGCGGCAAAACCTAGGCAAAGCCCAGAAGCTGAGTGATCTGACGACCCTCAATTCACCGGCGAACGCCATCGTACTCAAAATCGGCAAGGTGTCGACGGGTTCGGTGGCCACAGGCGGTGGCAATCCGAATCAACAACAGGATCCCTTGTTTACGCTGGTCCCGCTGGACGCGCCCATGGAGGCCGACGTCAACATCCGCGCTGAGGATATCGGTTTTATCAAGGCCGGCGATCCCGTTCAGTTGAAGCTCGATGCCTATCGCTACTTGCAATATGGTACGGCGAAGGGAGTCATCAAGACCGTCAGCGAAGGCTCCTTTACGGTCGACGACAACCTGACGCCGGTGGAGCCGTATTTCAAGGTCCGCGTAGGTATCACGGAAGTGCATCTGCGCCATATGCCGGCGGATTTCCGGTTGATTCCGGGCATGACGCTCGCCGGCGACATCATGGTCGGCAAGCGCACAATCCTGTCTTATCTGGTCGAAGGAGTCATGCGCAACGGCTCCGAAGCAATGAGGGAACCTTGACATCCTCGCCCTCCAGAAATGAAGGGGATTCCCCGCTTTCAAGCCCTACTGGCGCGTAATCGCTAAAACCCAGCAACGCACTATTTTAGTTTTTTCCTGATTCACCAATGCAAGGAGTGTCGCTTCTCCTCGGTCTAAATACCGGGTTTCCGCGTCAAATATCTGATGATAACCATTCGACGACTTACGCTGCTTACTGCCGCATTCTCGATCACTGCGGCTGTGTCTGCGCAGGTCCAGGCGGATTCGCACTCCGACACATTCCAACCCGACGTCTTTCGCACGGGCGCGGCGCTTCAACAACGAACGGCCGGTTTGACCGATCCGCGCGGGCGCGACTGTCCCCTGCCGGCGGGCGCCTTGTCACTGTCGATGGCGGTGGATCTGGCGCTCTGCCGCAATCCGACTACGCGTTCCGCCTGGGCGGCCGCACGGCAGCAGGCGGCCCTGCTCGGAGAAGCCGACAGCGCCTGGTTGCCGAGCATATCGGCCACGGGCGCGGAGTCGCGCGCCTACGGAGAGCACGTCGATGTGACCGGCAACATCGTTGACAGCCCGCAGAACACGCGCGATGCCGCGCTCTCGCTCTCGTGGACCTTGTATGACTTTGGCGCTCGCGGCGGGCGCATCACCAGCGCGCGCCGGCTGCTGGACGCCGCGGCGGCGACCGTGAGCAGCGTTGCGCAGCAGACTGTGTTCAGCGTGGTGCAGGGCTTTTACGGAGTCGTGGCCGCGGATGCCGCGCTGCTCGCGGCGAGGACCACCGAAGGCGCCAGCAAGAGCAGCCTCGAGGTCGCGCGCGCACTGCGCGGCGGCGGCGTGACGTCGCTGGCCGATGTGCTTCAGGCTGAAACAGCCTACGATCAGGTAGTCCTGGCGCGCGTGCAGGCCGATGCGGCGGCGAAAATCGCTCACGGCACCTTGGCGGTGGTGATCGGCTCGCCTGCGGATCAGCCGCTGAAACTGGATGCGGAGGCGGTGCCCGCCGAAGTGCCGGCGCTCAACGCGCGGATGGCGGACCTGATCGCGCAGGCTGCGCGGCAGCGACCGGATCTCGCCGCGGCCTTGGCGCAGCGCGATGCGGCGGAGGCCAACGTCACCGTGGCGCGCGCGGCGGGGAGGCCCTCGATTTCGGTCTCGGCGACCCACACTGTCACCGACACTTCGGGTGTCGCCAACCAGAACTACAGCCAGTTGGGCATCTACCTCACCGTGCCGATATTCAACGGCTTCAATACCGCCTATGGTGTGCGTCAGGCGCAGGCGCTTCTCGAGTCCAGCGAAGCGAATGTGGATCAGGTCCGTCTCGGTGTGTCGCTCGGCGTATGGAACGCGTATTACGCGCTCGACTCGGGCAATCAGCAGCTGGCGGCGACGGCCACGCTGACCAAG
>Ga0181537_10001622_pt1 | contig 20488 bp, 14 predicted proteins | sample PEATcosm2014_Bin_39_FD_119765 | JGI IMG/M metagenome (GOLD analysis project Ga0181537, IMG submission 119765) | Peatland microbial communities from MTU Mesocosm Facility, Houghton, MI, USA - PEATcosm2014_Bin23_10_metaG | ecosystem: Environmental > Terrestrial > Soil > Wetlands > Peat | place... | reverse complement strand
GCCGGGCTTGGTCGCAGCGCGCTGGTGGTCGTGGCCGGCCTGGCCGCCCTCTACATCGGCTACCGGTATTTCCAGCGGCGGCGGCTGTTGAACGATTTGCGGATGGCCAGGATTACCGTGGACGAACTGCATCAAAGACAGGAGGCGGGCGAGGTCCTGCTGATTCTGGATCTGCGATCGGCGCTTGAACTGGAACAGGATCCGGTGGTGATCCGCGGCGCATTGCACGTGACCATGGATGAATTAAAACTGCGCCAGCAGGACATTCCCCGCGACCGCGACATCGTCCTTTACTGCGACTGCCCCAACGAGGTGAGCAGCGCGCGGATGGCATTGCAACTGCGCCAGGAAGGCATCACCCGCGTCCGGCCGCTGCTCGGAGGGATCGAGGCATGGCGGAAGCACAATTATCCAACCGATTTGCGGGTGGAAAGAGCGCAAAACGCCCTGAGTTTCACTTTGGTGCCCGGGGATTCAGGCACATGATATCGAAACCAAAAAAGTTTGAAATTAATCACAAGCATGTTTCATTTGGGTGTCCGCGCGGACACCTGCGGCATTTCAAATCATTATGGCCAAGCCTGTAATTTGGACGGTGGATGACGATCCTGATGTTCTGCGGGCCGTGGAACGCGACCTCCGCCGGCAGTATGGCGACCGATACAAGGTCATCTCCGCGGATTCGGGCGCCTCGGCCCTGGAAGCCGTCAAGCAATTGAAGCTGCGCAACGAGCCGGTGGCGCTTTTCCTGGTGGACCAAAGGATGCCACACATGTCGGGCGTGGAATTTCTGGAACTCGCGCTCCCGCTTTATCCGGAGGCCAAACGCGCGCTGCTCACGGCTTATGCGGACACCGACGCCGCGATTCGCGCCATCAACAGCGTGCAGATTGACCATTACCTGATGAAACCCTGGGACCCGCCCGAGGAGCGGTTGTACGGCGTGGTGGATGATTTGCTGGATGACTGGCAGGCTTCGTATCGCCCGGTCTTTGAAGGCGTGCGGGTCATCGGGCATCGCTGGTCCCCCCAATCAAATGAGATTCGCGATTTTCTCGGCCGCAATTTTGTGCCGCACCAGTGGCTGAACGTGGAGACGGAAGAAGCGGCGAAACAATTGCTCGCAACCACCGGAGCCGATGCTTCGGCATTGCCGATCGTGGTGCTGCCCGATGGAACCGTGCTGGCGAATCCGCCCATCGCCGAGATCGCCCGCAAGCTGGGGTTGAGGACCAAGGCGGAGTTTCCCTTCTACGACCTGGTGGTGGTGGGCGCGGGACCGGCGGGCTTGGCGGCGGCGGTTTATGGCGGCGCGGACGGCCTGCACACGCTGCTGGTGGAACGGGAGGCACCCGGCGGGCAGGCGGGGCGAAGTTCGCGCATTGAAAATTACCTGGGCTTTCCCGTGGGGCTGAGCGGCGGGGACCTGGCCCGGCGCGCGGTGGCGCAGGCGCGGCGTTTTGGCGTGGAGATCCTGGCGCCGCAGGCGGTCAAGGGTGTGCGCATTGAAGGACCGGCCCGCATGCTCAAGCTTGAGGACGGCACGGAAATCGGCTGCCGCGCGCTGCTGATTGCCACGGGCATTGCGTTCAGGAAGCTCGAGGTGCCCGGCCTGGACAAGTTCAACGGCGCCGGGGTTTATTACTATGCGCCCATGTCCGATGCGTTTTCCTACCGGGACGGAGAAGTCTATATCGTCGGCGGCGCCAATTCTGCGGGCCAGGCCGCAATGTATTTTTCCAAATTTGCGCGCCAGGTGACGATGCTGGTGCGCGGCGAATGTTTGTCGGCCACCATGTCGCAATACCTGGAGAAGCAGATCGCCGCGACCAAAAACATCGCGGTGAAATTCAGCTCGAATGTCATCGCCGTGGGCGGCGAAAACCGGTGCGAAAACATCACCATCCTGAACAGCAAGACCTGTTCGGAGGAGACCGTGCCCGCAAATGCGCTGCTGATTTATGCGGGGGCCATACCGCGCACCGACTGGCTCGACGGATTGGTCGAACGGGACGAGCAGGGCTATCTGATCTCCGGCCAGCATTTGATGCGCGAAGGAAGGCGTCCGGCCGGATGGACCGCGGACCGCGACCCGTTGTATCTCGAAACCAGCGTGCCGGGCATTTTTGTCGCGGGGGACGTCCGCCATCGATCGGCCAAGGGCGTCACGTCGGGCGTGGGCGAAGGCGCGATGGCCGTGAAACTGGTCCATGAATACCTCGACCTCCTGGAGCCATGAACGAGGCCGAACTCCAGCAGGTTCGTTCCACACCGCTCTTTGCCGAACTGACCGACGCGCAACTGGACTGCATCAAGCCGGGCAAAGTCGTTGACTTGCCGGTGGGCGCCGTGGTGGCGACCGAAGGGGAACCCAGCGGGTTTTTCCACGTGATACTCGACGGGGAAGTTCGGGTGACGCGGATTTATGATCGCCAGGAAATTCTCATGGCCGTGACCAAGACCGGCAGCCATATGGGCGAGCTCACATTTTTGTTGGGCGTCCCCTGGTCGGCGACCGTCCGGGTGTCAAAGCCCGCCAGATTGTTTCAGCTCAACGAGGAAAACTTCTGGGTGATGCTGGGTTCCTGCCGTGCCGTCGCCCGCCATATTTTCCGCACGGCAGCAGGCCGCATGCAGAATGTGGCGGGCTATTCGCAGCAGCGGGAAAAGCTGGCCTCGCTCGGCACCATGGCGGCGGGTCTCGCGCATGAGTTGAACAACCCGGCGGCGGCGGCCCGCCGGGCGGCGGCGCACCTGCAGGAGACGACGGACAAAGTGCAGGCCCTCCTGTGCCAGCTCACCCGGACCATCGGGCATGATCAGTTGCTGACGCTGGTGGCCGCCTCGCGCGACGCCCTGGAACGGCTCGCGAAAGCCCCCAAGCTCGACCATCTCGCGCGCAGCGACCGCGCGGAAGTCATCGCCAAATGGCTCGAGACCCGCGGCGTGCCGATGGCCTGGGAACTCGCCCCCACGTTCGCCGATGCCGGGCTGGACCTCGCCTGGTCGGAGCAATTGACCGGCAAGCTTCCGCCGGCCAGCCACGCCGACGCCTTGGGCTGGCTGGAAGCGCGTTTGAATTTGAAATCTCTCCTGACCCAGGTGGAGCAGAGCACCAGCCGCATCGCAGAACTGGTCAAGGCCGTCAAATCCTACTCTTATATGGACCAGTCCCCGATGCAGGAGGTGGACATCCATGAGGGCATTGAAAGCACCCTGACAATGCTCGGCCACAAATTAAAAAATGTGACGCTCGTCCGGGCTTTCGACCGTTCGGCGCCCCGCATCATGGCTTACGGCAGCGAACTCAACCAGGTCTGGACCAATCTCATCGATAACGCCATCCACGCCGTCAACGGCACCGGCAAAATCTGCGTCGGGACCACCATGGAAGGCGACCAACTGGTCGTCGAAATCGTGGACTTCGGGGCGGGCATTCCACCGGAAGTCCAGGCGCACATGTTTGAGCCTTTTTTCACGACCAAACCGGTCGGCGCCGGCACCGGCCTGGGATTGATCATCAGCAACCGCATCGTCGCCGACCGGCACGGCGGTGAAATCGAATTTGAATCTCACCCCGGCAAAACCTGTTTCAAGGTCCGGCTGCCCGTCAACCGGAAGCCTTGACCGATTTCGGGCGCGCTCCCTGCCCAAAGCCGGTGTTGACGCTTCGGCTGCTCTTACTGTTGGCATTTCGCGGCAATTGGGTTACGATTCGGCCCATGAAGATGCTACTGGTTGGATTGGTGAGCCTGGGATGCGTGGTGGCGGCACGGGCGCAGATTCATTCCAAGCTCGTCGAATACCGCGACGGCGACGCGTTGCTGGAGGGCTACTACACTTACGACGATTCCATCATCAAGGGAAAACGTCCCGCCGTGCTCATTGTACATCAATGGATGGGCCTGACCGATTACGAGAAAAAGCGCGCCGACATGCTGGCCACGCTGGGATACAATGTTTTTGCGGTGGACATTTACGGCAAGGGCGTCCGCCCCAAGGACGCGAAGGAAGCCGGCGCGCTGGCGATGAAATACAAGTCCGACCGCGACCTGCTCCGGCGGCGCGTCAACGCCGGTCTGGATGTGCTGCAAAAAAGTGAATTGACCGATCCCAAACGCGTCGCAGCCATCGGTTATTGTTTTGGCGGAACGACAGTGCTTGAGCTGGCGCGCAGCGGCGCCGACATCGCGGGCGTGGTGAGTTTCCACGGCGGGCTGGATTCGCCGAGGCCGGACGACGGACGGAACATCAAGTGCAAAGTGCTGGCGATGCAGGGCGCCGATGATCCCTTTGTGACACCCAAGGACATGGCGGCATTCGAGGATGAGATGCGCAAGAACCGCGTGGATTGGGAACTCATCAAATACGGCGGCGCCGTTCACAGTTTCACGCAATGGGATGCCGGCAGCGACAACTCCAAGGGCGCCGCCTATAACGAGGAGGCCGACAAACGGTCCTGGGAGGAGATGAAGCAGTTTTTCGCGGAGATATTCCGCTGACGCTCCGCCGGGCGGGCGGAGATTTTTCCAAGAGGCTTGGCAATGCGCATCACCGGTGGAACGGCTTCGGGCCGGATTTTGAAGGTGCCGAAAGGTCTGGACGTGCGGCCCACGCCCGACCTTGTCAAACAAGCGCTGTTCAACAGCCTCGGCGACCGGGTCGTCAACGCCGATGTGCTCGAACTCTTCGCGGGCACCGGGGCATTGAGCCTGGATTGTCTCAGCCGCGGCGCCGCGCACGCCCTCGCTGTGGAAAAATCGTCGCGTCATGCTCAATTCATCCGGGCCAATCTCGAGGCCGCCGCGTTCGCTCCGGAAAGCCTGGAAGTCCGGGCGCAGGATGTTTTTGTTGCGCTATCGCAACTGGCGGCCGCCGGGCGGCGGTTCGACCTGGTGCTGGCGGACCCGCCTTACGGTGAAAAAAACGCCGGACGGCGCTCGCATTCCCTGGCGCAGCGGCTGCTGGATGACGCCGCGCTACCACAAGTCATCAGCTCCGGCGGGATGCTGATCTTGGGCCATGCGCGACGGGACACGTTGGATATCCCGGCCGGCTGGCGGGAAATCAAGGCGCTCAAGCACGGAGACAGCATGATGCGTTTTTTGGCCCCGGAGTGCGCGGCTTGAGGGCGCCCGCACCGAGGCAATGGTCCGACGTGTGCCGCCGCGGCGTGTCCCTATTTTTTGCGGCCAACCGCCTGAACGCCCCGGTCGGGGAACTGTCAACCCATCATAGCCCTTTGGCAGAGCCAAGTTTAGGCGTGTCCTTAGTTTATGGGACAACCAACCTTGGGCAATATGGATTTGCAATCAAGGGCCGTTGTTTGTAAGCTGAACACTTGACCATTAAATAATGCGACAGTTCCTTACCATCGCCTCGAACGCCTTCATGGAACTGGTGCGGCAGCCGGTATTTCTGTTGCTGATGACCGGGTGCGCGGCGTTTGAGATGTTCCTGGCGACGCCATATTATTTTGCGTTCGGCGACGAGCCCAAGCTGGTGAAGAACAGCGTGCTGGCGGTGATGCTGCTGGCGGGATTGTTCAGCTCGGTGCTGAGCGCTTCCTCCTCGCTGGCGCGCGAAATCCGGTCGGGCACGGCGCTGGCGGTGCTGTCCAAGCCGGTCGGGCGGGCGCAGTTTCTGCTGGCCAAGTACGTGGGCGTGGCGCTCGGACTTTCCCTGCTGACGTACGTGAACATGCTGATCGCGCTGCTGACGAGCCGGATGGCTTTCGACGCCTATGGTTCCACGGACCTGTTTGCCCTGGGGGTGTTTGCCGGGGCGCTGGTCGTGGCGTACGGCCTGGGCGGTTTCAGCAATTTTTTCCTCCGCCGGCCGTTTGTTTCGGACGCCGTTTTCGGAGTGGTAATCATGCTGACGCTGGCGTTTATTTTAATCAACTTCTTCGACAAGAATCTCCAGTCGCAGCCCTTCGCGAAGGGGGTCGACTGGCGGCTGGTTCCCGCATCCATCCTGCTCCTCTTCGCGTTGTGGATACTGGCGGGGCTGGCGCTGGCGTGCTCCACCAGGTTGGAGATGATTCCGACGCTGGCGATCTGCTCGGGGTTGTTTCTCCTGGGCTTGATGTCCCAATACTTCTTCATCGACCGCGCCAGGGCGGGGTCGTGGTGGGCATCGGTGCTTTACACGGTGACACCGAATTGGCAACTTTTCTGGCTCGCGGACGCCCTGGATACGGGCAAAGGCGAGTATTACTGGGGCTATGTGGGCAAGGCCTTCGCATATGTGATTTGTTATGTGGGTGCGGCGCTGGCGGTGGCGCTCATTTTGTTTGAGGACCGCGAATTGAGTTGAACCGAAAATGGAACGAAACGCACAAAGAAACGGCCTGATCAACCTGCTGGCGCTGGCGGCCATAGGCACGGCGGGTTTTGCCGTGTCGCGCTACTCGAACACGCTCTCGGGCGAGGTCAGCGTCATTTTCATGGCACTGGGCGCGCTGGTGTCCGCGGTGAGCTGGTTTCAGATGCGGCTGTTCGAGCGCGAACGGATCGAGAAACTGGAATTCGACGAACTGACGAAATCCGCCGCGAGTTCGGCGCTCTTTACCACGGGGGAAACCGAGGTCTTCCCGGCGCAGCGTTCGCGTGAACAATTCGAACGGTATTTCGTCCCTGGGTTTACAGTCATCTTGTTCGTGCTGCAGGCGGGATTGGGCGGCCTGCTGCTACGTGGGCTCCAAAAGGTCATTCCGGGCCCCATCCAGGACCCGCTGGTTTGCCTGGGATTATTCGGGATGTTTTTCCTGCTGCTGTTCCTGGTGGGCAGGTATTCGACGAGCCTGGCGCGGCTGGAAGGGTTGCGGCTGTTGCGGCCGGGGGCGACCTGCTTGTTGCTGAGCGCTTATCTGTGCCTGCTGGTGCTCGTGGGCGTGGGCATTACATGGCTGGGCTTTCTGAAGGCGGATCTTTATCTTGCGCGCGGCCTGGCGACGCTGCTTTTGCTGACGGGGATCGAGACGCTCATCAATCTCGTGCTGGATTTGTACCGTCCGCGGTTGAAGGGAAAAATCGAACGGCCCATGTACGAAAGCCGGCTGATCAGCCTGCTCGGCCAGCCGGAAGGGCTGATTACGACGGCGGCGCAGACGCTGGATTACCAGTTCGGCTTCAAGGTCTCGGAAACCTGGGCATACCGGCTGTTTGCGCGCTGGCTGCCGTGGCTGATTTTGGGCCAGTTCGGCGTGCTGTTGCTCTCCACGATGGTCATCTTCGTGGACCCGGGCGAACAGGCGGTTTTGGAGCGTTTCGGCCGGTTTGTCGATGTCCTGAAACCCGGCGGCCATCTCAAACTGCCCTGGCCGGTGGATCGCGCCTATCGTTACCCGACGGAACAGATTCAGACGATCGACGTCGGCTTCTCGCCCTCGTCGGACCCGCTCGCAAGCGGCCCGGTGCTTTGGACCATTCCGCACACGAAGGAGGAGAATTTCCTGGTGGCAAACCGTGTTTCGGCGCGGCCCCAGCCTGCGACTGGCGAGGCCGGGAGCACGCCGCCGGTGCCGGTCAGCCTCTTGACAGTCAGCATCCCGGTGCAGTTCCGGATCACCAACCTGGTTGACTGGGTCTATAACAACCAGCAACCCACCACGCTGCTGGAGCAACTCTCCTATCGCGAAGTCGTGCGTTACCTCGTGAGCGCCGATTTGAATGAAATCATGTCCGTGCGTCGCGCGGCAGCGGCCCAGACCATCCATGATCGCATCCAGGCGGAAGCCGACCGTCACAATCTCGGCGCCAGCATCATTTTCGTTGGCTTGCAGGACATCCATCCGCCGGTCAAAGTCGCGCCGGATTACGAGAGGTACGTCTCCGTGAATCACACCACGAACGCGGAAATCCGAAGCGCTGAGGCCGACGCCATCACGGCAAAATCCACCGCGGATATAGAGTACCGGCGCATTCTGGCCGAGGCGAATTCCGACCGGCTGCGAATGGTGACCAATGCCGCGGCCCAGGCCGACCTGTTCACAAACCAAATCCCGGCCTTCCTGGCTTCGCCATCCGTTTACATGCAGCGCGGCTACCTCGACACCTTTGCGCAATCCGTCGCCAGCGCGCGCACCTACATCCTGTTGGCCACCAACACGCACAACATCGCCATCCTCAACCTCGAGGACAAGGTCCGGCCGGATCTGCTGGACCAGATCAGCCTGCCCCCGCCACCCGGAGGGCAAAAATGAATTCACCCGGTTTTTGAGTTATGAAAAAAGCATTGAACATCACCGTCGGCATCCTGCTTGTGATCATATTCGGCCTGTGGCTGTTTGTGTTCCAGGTCCGCCGGTCGGAGATCGCCCTCGTCACCACCTTCGGCAACCCGACGCGGATCCTGACCAACGCCGGGCCGTACTTGAAATGGCCCTGGCCCATCCAGCGCGTTTACACCTTTGACCAGCGCATCCAGAACTTTCAGGATCAGTTGACCGAAACGCAAACCGCGGACGGCAAGCTCCTGGTCGCCACGGTTTACGTGGGCTGGCAAATCACGGATCCGAGGGCGTTCTACCAGGGCTTCGCCAGCCGCCTGCTCTCGGACCCGGAGCGCGCCTCGATCGCCTCGGCGCAAAAAATATTGGAAGGCGTGGTGCGCAACTCCGCGAGCAGCGTGATCGGCAGCAACCAGTTCTCTGATTTCATCTCGACCGACGCCTCGCAGTTCAAGATGGAGGCCATTGAAGGCGAGATGCTTGCGGGCGTGGAAGCCGCGGTGACGACCAACGATTACGGCATCGAGATGAGATACCTGGGCATCAAGAAGCTGGAGTTGCCGGAAAGCTCCTCCCAGGAAGTCTTCAAAAACATGCAGTCCGAGCGCGCAATCCTGGTCAGCAAAATCCAGCGCGACGGCGACACCGCGGCGGCCAAGATCCGCACCGACGCCAACAGCTACAGCGCCGCGCTGCTGGCGGACGCGGAGGCCCAGTCCAAACGCATCCGGGGCGAGGCCGAAGCGGAGGTTTCCCGGTACTACACCATCTTCGACCAGAATCCCGAGCTGGCCGAATTCATCCTGAAACTCGACGCCCTCAAGACCTCGCTGGGCAAGAATGCCACGCTCGTCTTTGACAGCCACACCCAGCCGTTCGACCTGCTTCAATCAACGAATTCCGCCGGCAAAAGATAGCGCATGAGCGACGACCACGAACATCCACCGCGGGAGCGCGCGCCGGGCCAACCCGGCCAAGTGCCCACGCCCGCAGCCGAGCCGCAGCCCCAGGAGGACGCGGGGTCCCAGGCGCTGGCCGAGGCGTTTCGCAGCAGCTTTTTCATCGTCCAGGTGGCGATGGTGGTGCTGGTGGCCGTTTTCTTTTGCTCGGGTATTTTCAGTGTCGGCCCGCAGGAGAAGGCGGTGATACTCCGCCTCGGCCGGCCGGTGGGTGAAGGCGCGGGCGCGTTGCTGGGAGCGGGGCTGCACTGGGCCTTTCCGCGGCCCTTTGACGAGGTGCGGCGCATTCCGTTCACGGAGATTCAGTCGGTCAAGTCCGACACGGGCTGGTATTACATGTCAGCGCAAGACGAGGCCGCGGAGGCGGCCGGAAACTACCATGCTTCCCCGTCGGCGGCGCTCAATCCGGCCATGGACGGCTACACCATGACCGGGGACGGCAACATCATTCACACCCGCGCCACGCTGCAGTATAAAGTGGAGGATCCCATCCGCTATGAATTTGATTTTGCCGACGCGTCCAGATCCGTGCGCGACGTGCTGGATGAAGCGTTGATTTATGCGTCCGCGAAGTTCACAAACGTGGACGACGTGCTGCGGCGCGAGCGTGCCCGTTATCAGGAGACGATTGTCGCGCGCGTGACCCAACTGGCGCAGCAACAGGACCTGGGCATCTCCGTGCTGGGTTGCAACGTTGAGGCCATCCCGCCGGCCCGGTTGCAACCGGATTTTGAGCGGGTCACCACCGCGCTGTCGGCGGCGGACACCGTCAAGAACGAGGCCGAAGCCGAGCAAAACACCATCACCAATGCCGCCGCCGCCGAGGCGAACCGGCGGATCAGCACCGCGCAAACCGACGCCACAAACCTGGTGGCGTCCGTCAAGGCCGACGCGGACCGTTTCACCGCCCTGCTGCCGCGGTACGAGAAAAACGCCGCGCTGGTCCGGAGCTACCTTTATTTCCAGACGGTGGCGGACGTCATGACCAATGTTTCCGGCAAATGGTACATGCCGGAAAACCCGGGTGGCGAGCCGTGGGAAATCAGGTTACAATTAAGCCGTCCGCCGGTGACGCCGACCGTGTCGGCGACCGGCATGCCCTAGTCGCAACTGATTTTAGATTTTTAGATTGTATGCAAGTTACCTCGATGATGAGCCGGGAACCGGACGGCGGTCCTGATCATGACCACCAGCACGACCACGAAGGCTGCGCCACGTGCGGCCATGATCACGAGCACGCGCCTGTGCATTTGAAACAGACGTTGATCGGCATCATTTTTGTCATCAACGCGTTCGTGGTGGACTGGGTTTTCGACCAGGCGCACACCGTCGCCAGCGCCAGCGCAATGGTCGGCGCGGTCATCCTCGGTTATCCGATCGTGTGGACCTCCATCAAGGACCTCAAGCGGGGCATGGTGGGCATCAACGAACTGGTCGGCATCGCGGTGTTCGCCGCGTTTGCGTCCGAAGATTACAAAACCGCCGGCGTGGTCGCCTTTTTCATGCTGATGGGCGAAATCATCGAGACCCGCACCGCGGAAGGCGCGCGGCAGTCCATCGAATCGCTCATCGAGCTCACTCCGACGAAGGCCCGCCGCATCACGGCGAACGGCGAGGAGGAAGTGGCCGCCAGCCAGCTCGCGGTGGGCGACATGATCCGCATCCGGCCCGGCGACAACATCGCAGCCGACGGCGTCATCGTCACCGGGCAGGGCACGTTCAACCAGGCGAACATCACGGGCGAATCGCTGCCGGTGGACAAGAAGCCCGGCGACGAGGTTTTCGCCGGCACGCAGAATTTGACCGGGGTGCTGGAAATCCGCGTGAGCCGGGCGGGAGAAGACACCACGCTGGGCCGGGTGCGGGAACTGATCCTCGCAGCGGAGAAGACCAAGCTGCCCATCATGCGGATCATCGACCAGTACATGGGCTTTTACACGCCGCTGGTGCTGGTGATCGGCGCGCTGGTCTGGGCGTTCACCAACGATTTGCACCGCGTGATTGCCGTGCTGGTGGTTTCCTGTCCCTGCGCGTTCATTTTGGCGACGCCCACGGCGATGGTCGCGGCGCTGTCCGCCGCCGCGCGCCTGGGCATCCTGATTAAAAATGTCGGCGACATCGAGCTCGCCGCGCGGATCAACGCCTTTGTATTCGACAAGACCGGCACGTTGACCACGGGCAAGCTGGCGGTGAGCCGGCTTGCGCCGTTGGGCGGTGTCGCGCCGGCGGAGCTGCTGCGCGTGGCGGCGTCCGCGGAAAAATACAGCAACCATCCGACGGCCAAGGCGCTGGCGCAACTGGCGCAGGAAGCCGGCGTGCGGGTGGCCGAGCCCGCCAATTTTTCAGAGGCGGCGGGCCGCGGAATAAAGTCGGACGTGGACGGCCAGGCGGTCGTTGTGGGACGGGCGCAATGGCTGAAGGACAACGGGGTGGCGGAAGATTTCATGAAGGCGGTGGACCTGGACGAGACGGAAGGATTCAGCCTCTTGTTTGTGGCCCGGGCGGGCCGGTGCATCGGCTGGATTGGGCTGCAGGACCAGACGCGGCCGGAGGCGAAGGAAGCGCTGGCCGAACTGAAGCAGAACGGCGTGCGGCGCATCGCAATGATTTCCGGTGACCGCCAGTTGGTGGCGACGCGGGTGGCCAAGGAAATCGGCTGCGAAGAGGTGGTGGGCGATTGTTTGCCGCAGAACAAGGTGGATTTCGTCCGCGCCACGAAGCTGAAAGGTTATCGCGTGGCGGTGGTGGGCGACGGCGTGAACGACGCGCCCGCGCTGGCGGCGGGAGACATCGGCATCGCCATGGGCGCGGCCGGCAGCGAGGTTGCCATTCACAGCGCCACCATCGCGCTGATGAACAACGACCTGCGCCGGCTGCCGTTCCTCGTGAACCTTTCGCGCAGCACGCGGTCGGTCATCAACCAGAACTTTCTGTTCGGCGTATGCTTCATCATCGCCGGCCTGACCCTGGCGGCGTTCGGCTATTTGAACCCGATTGTGGCGGCCCTCATGCACAACGTGGGGTCGTTGATCGTGATTTTCAACAGCGCCCGGCTCGTGCGCAAGGGCGAGGAGCTGGAGCATTTCCATCCGGCAGCGGCGGCAGAACCGGCGGCGCGTCCGGCGGAAACCAAACCAAAACCCGCGGTGCAACTGGCGCCGGGGGCCGCTTGAGAAACCTGGAGCAACCATGATTGCCGCAGAATCAGATCCCCAGTCCCCCGCCACCGAGCCGAAATCGCGGGAAGTCGTCGTGGCCGTGCGCGGTTTGACGAAGGTGTTCAAGGATTTTTGGGGCCGCGCAAAGGCGCGCGCGGTGGACAACGTGGATTTCGAGGTGCGGCGCGGGGAGGTGTTCGGCCTGCTCGGCCCGAACGGCTCGGGCAAATCCACGACCATCAAGATGCTGCTGGGCCTGCTGTATCCGACGAAGGGGCACATCGAGGTGTTCAACCATTCGCCGCGGCACGTCGCAACCAAGTCGCGCATCGGCTATCTGCCCGAGGAATCGTATCTTTACCGCTATCTCAACTCCTACGAGACTCTGGATTTTTTCGGCAACCTGTTCCGCCTGCCGGGCGGCGAACGCAAACAGCGCGCGGAGCAATTGCTGGAGATGGTCGGGCTGAACCAGACGCGCACGCGGGCGGTCGGTGAGTTCTCGAAGGGCATGCAGCGGCGCATTGGTTTGGCGCAGGCGCTGGTGAATGATCCCGACCTGGTGATCCTCGATGAACCGACCTCGGGGCTGGACCCGCTGGGCTGCCGCGAGGTGAAGGATCTGATCCGGGCGCTGGCGCAGCGCGGTAAGACGGTGATCCTGAGCAGCCATTTGCTGACGGACGTGGAGGACGTTTGCGACCGCGTGGTGATTTATTACGGCGGGAGAATCCAGGCGATGGGCACGCTCAAGGAACTGCTGGCCAAGCCGGACGTGGTGCGCATCACGACGCCGGTGCTGGCGCGCGAGACCATGGAGCGGGTGCTGGAGCTCATCCGCAAGGACGTGGACGGCCAGAAGGTGAAAATCGACAATCCCACCCAAAACTTGGAGAGCTACTTTCTTGACGTGGTGGAGCGGGCGCGCGAGGCGGCCAAGGAAACTTCAGGCGCGCTCTCGGGCCATCGCGTGGCGGCTTATCTGCGGGGGGAAACCCCGGCCCCGGTGAACTCGGAAAATCTGCTGGAGCGCCTGACCGCGCCGCAAACTCCGGCGGCCCCGGCGCCCGCGCCGAAACCGGTCGAAACCGTGGACAGCAAAAAACTGGCGGCCTTGGCGCAACCCACGACGCCCGCGGCGCCCGCGGTGCCACCGGCATCACCCGGTCCGAACGACGCGCAGGCAGGTGCCGACCTGGAAAAAGCGAACGAGAAGCTTTCGTCGCTGCTCGGCAAACCGAAGTGAGGCGTCCGTCATGCAGCAGATAGCGGCCATCATTGGACTGACGTGGAAGGCGGCGTTTCGCTACCGGCTGTTCTGGGTGATTGTGACGCTCCTGCTGGGTGCGGTAGTGGGGCTGCCCTTGTTGATCAAGCACGACGGCACGGCGGAGGGTTTCGCGCAGATCTTAATCACCTACACGCTGGGTTCGGTCACGGCGCTGCTGGGATTGTGCACCCTGTGGCTGGCATGCGGGACGCTGGCGCGGGACATCGAGGAGTGCCAGTTGCAGATGGTGCTGGTGAAACCCGTGGCGCGTTGGCAGGTCTGGCTGGGCAAATGGCTGGGACTGGTGACGTTGAACGCCGCGCTGCTCGCGGTGGCGGGAGCCAGCATCTACTGCGTCATTGAATGGCGCGCGCGCGGCCTGGCGCCGGATCAGCTTTTCACGCTTCGCAACCAGGTGCTGGCGGCGCGCGACTCGGCCAAGCCGGAGAATGTGGACCAGGCCATCGAGACCGAGACCCGACGGCGCTTGCAGGAGCTGATCAGCCAGCAAAAACTGGGCGGCTCGAAGCCGGAAGCGGTTGCGGACAGCATTCGCGACGAGTTAAAAAACGAGGTGCAGCTGGTGGGGCCGGACGGCTTCCATCCGTGGCTGATCCATGTGGGCGCCAGCCGCGGGCAGTTGAAGGGCCAGCCGTTGTATTTGCGGGTCAAGTTCAACACCTCGGCCGCCAACGCTTCCGGCACGTTTTACGCGGATTGGCTGGTGCGCAACCCGGAAACCGGGGATGCCTGGCCGCACGAACAGATGAGCCTGGCCCCGGACACCGTCCACGAGTTCGCCGTGCCGGCTGATTACGTGGACGACAAGGGTGACATTCTCATTTATTTCCACAACCCGAACAAGGCGTCGATGCTGTTTCCGCTGGCTGACGGGATGGAGGTGCTGTATCGCGTCGGCGGGTTTGCGCCGAATCTCGCGCGCGGCCTGGGGATTATATTGTGCTGGATGGCCTTGCTCGCGGCGCTGGGTCTAGCGGCGGCGAGTTTCCTTTCGTTTCCGGTCGCCGCGTTCTGTTCGCTGGCGATCTTGACCATGGGCCTTTCGAGCGGAACGCTTTCCAACGTGGTGTCCGAAGGGACGGTCATGGGTACCAACCCGGAAACCGGGGCCAAGACCAGCCAGACCGTCGATAATGTGATGGTTCCGGTTTTCCGTGCCATCCTCCATGTCATCAACGTCGTTCAGCAGTTTTCGCCGGTGGATTCGCTGAGCACGGGCCGGAACGTGTCTTGGAAGGAACTGGGCCTGGCGACGGCCGAGATCGTGCTGTTGCTGGGGGGGATTTTGGGAATCTTCGGCATCTTTGTGTTCCACCGCCGGGAACTGGCCGCGGTGGCCGTCACCCATTAGCGAGATGACCGGCAAAACCTACAAATGGATTCTGGCCGCGGTGGCGGCGGCGTTGTTCTTCGGCGTGTCCCGGGCGCAATGGGCGCTGACGGCGGACCGCGAAGTGCTGGGCCTGAACCGCTACACGGAATTGCGCGGGGCGCCGCCGGTGCTGGCGCTGACGACCGTGGCGTTGGGGGGGTTCCGGGGATTGATTTCCAATATGCTGTGGATGCGCGCCTCGGATTTGCAGGACGAGGACAAGTTCTTCGAGATGGTGCAACTGGCGGACTGGATCACCAAGCTGGAACCGCATTACGCGCAGGTATGGGTGATTCAGGCCTGGAACATGGCGTTCAACATCTCCGTCAAGTTCAACGACCCGCAGGACCGCTGGCGGTGGGTGCAACGCGCCATGGAATTGCTGCGCGACGAAGGCTTGCACTACAACCGCTACGATGTGCTCATCCACCGCGAACTCGGCTGGATCTTCCAGTTCAAGATGGGCGACAACATGGATGACGCGAACATGTATTACAAGCTCCAGTGGATCAACGAAATGGAGGCGCTCTTCGGGGGCGACCGGCCCAACTGGGACGAGTTGATTCATCCCACGACTGCGGACGCCCGCCGGCGGTCGGAGCTGCTCCGGACAAAATACGGGATGGACCCGGAATTCATGAAGCAGGTGGATGACACCTACGGCCCGCTCGAATGGCGGCTGCCGGAGGCCCACGCCATTTATTGGGGCGCGCGGGGCCTGAAGATGGCCGAGGAGAACGAGCGCCGGATTGATCCGGACACGTTGATTCAGTTGCGGCGGATTGTTTATCAATCCATGCAACTCGCCTTCCGGCGCGGCCGGATCATCAGCGCGGGCACGGGGGCAAACGGGCAGATGATTGATTTCGGCCCCAACCTGGCGCTTATCGGGAAGGCGAACGCGGCTTATGAGGAGGCGATCCGCGATGAACCGGAGAAATACCACGGAGACCTCACCACCGCGCACCGGAACCTGCTGGAGGACGCGGCGTATTTCTTCCACACCTATGGCCGGGACCGGGACGCCCAGCGCTGGTACAATTATTTGGGCGAGAGATATCCGGACGTGCCCATGTTGATCGGGCAACCGGACAGTTTGCCGGGGAAAATTTCCCTGGATGATTACGCCATCGCCCGCGTCGAGGACGAGGTGAAGACGCTCGGGCAGTACAAAACCGAGGCGGTGCTCGGTGGACTGGAGAGGCAGTCGCTTATGAGCATTGCGATCGGCGACGACGACCGGGCCGAGGGGCTTGATGCCATGGCGCAACAAATCCGGAAGCGGTATGAGGCCAAGATCCTGCCCGGCGCGGACAATACCAATCGACTGTACATACCTGAGATAAGCGAGTTCCGGCGGGACGCCTTAAAAGAATTGCTGGCTCCCGGCACGCTGCCGCCCGAAGCCGCGGCTTTGCTGGCGACCCGCATGGGCGTCACGAACCTCCCGGCGGCAGCCAACACGTCAACCAATACAGCTTCCGGTCCGCAGACTCCTCCTTAAAGCCTGTCTGAAAAGGAGCACGCCTCGTTCGATTGCGTCCGACGAACGCCTTTAGGCGTCAGAGGCGCACCTCGCGGCCCGTGGCGGCGGAGGCGTAAATGGCATCCAGAATCTGCTGGACGCGCAGCGATTCCTCCATGGCGACCATCGGTTTTTTTCCTTCGAGCACGCAGTTGACGAAGTGATGGACGCGGTCCTCGGGATAAGGGATTTTGAGGCTGGCCAGCTGGATGGATTCGTAGCCGTTGGGGCCGTTCCGGAACAGGCGCGCGGGATAAAGCGAAAGACCGCCCAGCGTCCCCAGCAAATCCACGCCGTGCTCGCGTCCGTCCGCCGGCTGGTAACCCGCCCAGCTCACTTCGAAACTCACCGTCCGGCCGCTTTTCAACCGCAACAGCGCCATGCCGTAATCCTCCACGTCGAACGGCCGCGCCGGGTCAATCTCGCTCTTGCCCCAGTTCATCTCGCCCAGGCCGCGCGGGCCGAACTTCGCGTGCGACTGGCCCTGCACGCTGACGACGTCAAAGTCGTTCATCAAATGCAGGCACGCGTCGAGCACATGGACGCCGACATCGAAGATGACTCCGCCGCCGGAAAGTTTTTTTTGCGTGAACCACGAGCCGATGCGCGGGATGCCGATGCGCCGCAGCCAGAAACAGCGCGCGTGATAAATGTCCCCGAGGTCGCCGCGCTGAACCACCATCTTCGCCATCTGGGTCTGGCGGTTGAAACGGAAATTCTGCGCGACCATCAGCGTCCGCCGCATCTTGGTCGCGGCGTCCACGATCTTCGCCGCGTCCTTTGCGTTGACCGCCATCGGCTTCTCGAGCAGCACATGCTTCCGCGCCTTCAACGCCTCAATCGCCACGGGCGCATGCAGGTGGTTGGGCAAGGCGATCGTCACCGCGTCAATGTCCGCCTGCTCAAGCAATTCCCGGTAATCGACGTAGCTGCGCGGAATTTTATATCGCTCGGTCGCTTCCTTGGCGCGACCCGGATTGATGTCGGCCACCGCCACCGTCGTCGCGCGATGGCACTGCAACAGGCTGTTCAGATGATCCAGACCTATGGCACCGGTTCCGATTACAGCACATCGAAGTCTTTCGGCCATAAATGGTTTGAGAATGCGAGTTGTTGCCTGCCCTCTGGTTTGACGTTCTGCTTTCGGTGTTTGTAATCAATTCCATCAGCCGGGGTCAATGTGAATTTGGCGGTTTTTGGCCATTCCGGCATTAATTGGCGCTTGCCCAACCGCCCCGCTCCGTCTAGGAACGTGGGGTGCTCATCGTTTTGCCATTTCTCGCCCTCCTCAGCGTGGTACTCACTCTGTGGCAATGGCTTGCAGGAATTCGATTTCCCCTCCACCAACGCATCACCGACAAATCCTTCACCGCGGCCATAACCGTCCTCAAACCGCTTAAGGGCTTGGACTCCAATATCATAGGCTGTTTGCGAAGCTGGATTACCCAGGCTTACGCCGGCCCGGTCCAACTGCTATTTGGCGTGGCTTCCATGGACGATCCGGCCGTTCCCATTGTGCAACAACTGCTCAAGGAGCATCCGGGGGCCGACGCCGCGCTCGTCCTCTGTCCGGAGTCGCTGGGCGTCAACGGCAAGGTTTCGAGCCTCATCCAAATGCAGCGCCGCGCCAAACACGACGTCATCATCGTCAGCGACGCCGACGTCCTCGTGCCGTCGGATTTTTTGGTGAACGTCGTTGCTCCATTGCGCGATGGCGAAGTCGGCCTCGTGAATTGTTTTTACCGGCTTGCCAATCCCACGACCCTCGCGATGCGCTGGGAGGCCGTGGCCATCAACGCGGACTTCTGGAGCCAGGTGTTGCAGGGCGCGAGCCTGGAGCCGCTCGACTTTGCGCTCGGCGCCGTCATGGTCACCCGCCGCGCGCAGCTTGAAAAAATCGGCGGATTCGAGGCGCTTGCGGATTATCTCGCGGACGATTTCCAGCTTGGCAACCGCATCGTGCGCGTGGCCGGCAAGCGCATCGCCCTCTGTCCCGTCGTGGTGGACTGCCTGTCGCCGCCGATGAACTGGCGCGAAGTGTGGGCGCATCAACTTCGCTGGGCGCGCACCATCCGCGCGTGCAAACCCCTGCCCTACGCCGCGAGCATCCTCGGCAACGCCATGCTCTGGCCGCTGCTCTTGCTCGCCGCGCAACCGGTGAAAACCTCGCTCATCTTTTTCGCGGGCGCGTTGCTCATCCGCATTGTCGCCGCGCACACGCTGCAAAAACGCCTGGGCCCGGTTCCCGGCCAGGGACGATGCTGGTGGCTCGCACCGGTCAAGGACCTGCTTCAATTCGCGCTGTGGATTGGCGCGTTCGCCGGCGGCGACATCGTCTGGCGCGGACGACGCTACCGGCTGCAACGCGATGGACGCCTCGCCGCGATGCCCGTCAACACATAGAGCCAGAGGGCCTCCTCTCCCCGGCCCTCTCCTCCAACTGCGTTGGAAGAGAGGGAGTGGATCGGCCATCTTGCGAGCGCATCCGACCCTCTCGCCCCGCAAGGAACGCGCGGGGACCACATTGCGCGAAGCGCACGTCCCAATTTCGGCACCTATCTCGTGGCGGGCTTGGGAAGCCATTGAGTTGGAGAGAGGGGTTTCCATAATCCATTTAATCATCGTCTCGATCAGATTCGCCTCCTCGCGCCGCCCCCGCCCTGTCCTCCAACTGCGTTGGAAGAGAGGGAGTGGATCGGCCATCTTGCGAGCGCATCTGACCCTCTCGCCCCGCAAGGAACGCGCGGGGAGAGAGTTGGAGAGAGGGGTTTCCATAATCCATTTAATCATCGTCTCGATCAGATTCGCCTCCTCGCGCCGCCCCGCCCCTCCTCACATTCCATCCGCCAAATGCCGCAACGTTTTCGAGACGGTCAACATGGACCGGCCCTGGTGGTAGCATTCCGTCCAGCCGTCGCTCTTGTACGGCCGGCCCGTGGGCGTGCCATCCGCGGCGACCGTCGGATACCACCCGCCATACCGATGGTCCACCTGGTGTTGCGAAATCCAGCTCCATTCCTTGGTGAACGCGTCCCAATACTTCGTCGTTTCCCGGCCAAAATGCTCGTGCAACAGCAGCAACGCGTTCAATTGCTCCGCCTGCACCCACCAAATCTTGTCCGTGTTCAGATTCCCCGTCACCACGCCGTCGGCGGTCACCCGGCCCGAGTCATACAATCCCCCGCGCCCGGCGTCCCAGCCGTATTGCAGCGCGTGATCCACCAGATTCCGCGCCGCGATCCACGCCTTGCCATCCTCCTTGCCCAGCGCCTCGGACGCCTCGACCAGCAGGAAACCCGTCTCGACATCGTGCCCGAAGGAATCGTTCCCCGGCAACCGCGACCAGTCCGCGTTGAAGAACATCGTCAGATAACCGGGCTCCGTGTAAATCCTGTTCAAATTGATGTCGTACATCTCCTGCAAGCGCACCTTGAGCGCGGGATCCGGCCAGATTTTATAAAGGCCCGTCAACGCCTCGAGCACGTGAATGGATGTGTTCATGGATTTCTGGTTCGGCCCGGCGCCCACCACGCTCGCGCCCTCGGGCGCCGGCGAGCCGTCCAAGTTCAACACCTCGTAATAACCGCCGTTCGTGTTGTCATGGGCGTGCGCATCCAGCCAGCGAAAACCTTTCTCGGCGAAATCCAGCGTCGCCGGGTCCTTCGTGGCCTGGTAACTCGCCGCCAGCGAATAAATCCCGAAGGCAATGCCGTAAACCTGCTTGCCCTGACGGCCCTGGCCGGCCGGCCGGCCGGCTGTGTCCACTGTCCAATAAAACCCGCCGTGCTCCTGGTCCCAGAGCTTGTCCATCAACTCCGACGCCCCGCGCCGCGTCATCGCCAGATACAACTCCGCCTTGGCCGGATAACGCAATGCGGCCTGCGCCGACGTCCACGTCAGCCGCGATTGATACACCAGGCTTTTGTTGTTCCCAAAACCGCGCGACCAAT
>Ga0181537_10001621_pt1 | contig 20495 bp, 16 predicted proteins | sample PEATcosm2014_Bin_39_FD_119765 | JGI IMG/M metagenome (GOLD analysis project Ga0181537, IMG submission 119765) | Peatland microbial communities from MTU Mesocosm Facility, Houghton, MI, USA - PEATcosm2014_Bin23_10_metaG | ecosystem: Environmental > Terrestrial > Soil > Wetlands > Peat | place... | reverse complement strand
TCCAGATCGTCTCCCGGCTGGTGACTCCCGGGGATCCGGCCTCCAGCCGTCTGCTGCTGCACCCGCTCGCACCTGCTGCAGGTGGCGACATTTTCCACAGCGGCGGCCGGCAATTCGCATCCCGGAATGACCCTGACTGGCTCGTGCTGGCGGCCTGGGTCCGCAACGCCAGGTAAGTAGGTCGGCAACGGGGCCGCAAAACTCTAAAGACTCGATAGCACCCCGTTGCGTTTCGGAACCTCGCCCACCGGGACGACGGCGATTTGCTTGCGCGATGCCGTGTCGATGACCGACACCGAATTCGACCCGGAGTTGGCAACGTAAAGTCTCTTGCCGTCGGGCGTGAACGCGAGCCAGTCCGGTACCTGTTCCGTGCGCACGTATCCGAGAACCTGTAGATCGGGCAGAGAGTAGATAAAAACAGCACTCGCGGGCGTGCTGTCGACCCACAGCGTCTTGCCATCCGGCGAGACACCGATACCGTGGGATGGAGAGCCGCCCTGCGCCGTGCCGCCGTTGGGCTCATCGGGCAGCTTGATCCGAGTCACTATTTGATGCGTCTTGAAATCCACGACCGCAAAGCCGTGAAAATCAGACAGCTGGACGAACATGCGCGTGGTCGACCCGTCGCTGCCGGTCTCGAACGCCATAGGGCGCACTCCGGCGTCGAATGGCAGCTCCCAGACGGGTTGCAGAGTCTGCTCATCGATCACCGTGAGAATCTTGCCCACAATTGAGCCCGCGACCACATATCTGCCATCCCGCGTCACGTAAGCATTGTGCACGCCGCCTTTCACGGGGATGGTCTTGATGCTTTTGAGCGACGCCGTGTCTACTACCTCGACCGCGCCCGGAGCGCTCAGGATGCCGACAAAAACCCGTCGCCCATCCTTGGAAATGGCGATGTTATTCGGATGACCGCTCAGAGCGGCCTTGCCGAGCAGCTTTCCGGTCTTGGTGTCGGTAGCCCACAACGTGTTTTCGGACTCACAGCTGATGTAGGCGCGCTTGCCGTCGGCAGAGAAGGCGACCCCATGGGGGACTTCGATGTCCTTGACCTGCAGCACGACCGCATTCGTCGCCGAGTCGATGATGTCGACGCTGTCGCCGGCACTGTTGGTCTGGTAGATCCGGTCCGCGTTCGCCGCCAGCGGCAGCGCGAGAAGCAGGCCCAATGAGTAATATGTTTTCATGGTGGAACACCCCGCCGCGAACGTTACAACAAGCCTGCCCGACGTTAGTGGGGGTCATTTCGACAGTCAAGTTTCAAGAGCGAACGTAGCCTCGGCCGCGTAGCACGTGGCCCGGGCGAGCGCCGGTCATTTTGCCCTCGGCTATCACAGCCACTCCGTTCACCAGCACGTACTGCATGCCCTCTGAGAGCTGATTGGGCTGCTCGAAAGTGGCCAGATCGCGGATCGTGGCCGGATCGAAGATCACGACGTCCGCCCACATGCCCTGCTTGAGCACGCCGCGATCGCTCAGACGCAGGCGCTGCGCCGGCAGCGCCGAGAACTTGCGGATCGCATCTTCCAGTGTCAGCAAATGATCCTCACGCACGAATTTGCGCAGAATGCGCGGGAAGGTTCCGTAGGCACGCGGGTGCGGATGCGCCTGCCCCAGCAGCCCCTCAGGTGCGGTGCCCTGCGAATCGTTGTCGATCGAGACCCAGGGCTGCTTCAACGCCAGCGCCACGTCCGGCTCACTCATGCCGAATACCGCGACCGAGGTTTGAGCATTGTCCTTGATCAGCAGATCACACAGCGCATCGATCGGATCCTCGTGCCATTCGGCGGCGAGCTCGGAGAGCCGCTTGCCCTGCAGCGGCAGCAGGCTCGGCTCATGCACCACGGCGATCAGAATGGCCTCCGACCCTGGAATCTCCTGCCACTCGTTGTCCCAAGCCGCATCCGGGGTGAGCAAGTCGTGGCGGATGCGCGCGCGCGTGGCCGGATCCTTCAAGCGCTCGATCAGCGCCGCGTTACCGCCGTCGTGTGCCCAGGGCGGTACGAATGCCGAAAAACTGTTGAACCAGGCCGGGTAAGCGTAGGTGTTGGCACTGATGTCAACACCGCTCGCACGTGCAGCTTCGATCTGCGCGACGATCTGCGGCATCTTGCCCCAATTGGCCTTGCCGGCGACCTTGAGGTGCCAGATCTCCACGGGTATGTGCGCCTCGCGGCCAATGCGTACCGCCTCGTCGATGGCCGCGGTCTCGCCATCGCCTTCGCTGCGCATATGCGTGGCGTAGATCCCACCGTACTGAGCAGCCTCGCTTGCCAGTGCGATGAGCTCCTCGGTCTTCGCGTAGGGCGCTGGTGCGTACTGCAGTGCGCTCGACAACCCTACGGCCCCGTCCTGCATCGCCTGGCGCACGAGCGCGCGCATTGCCGTGAGTTGCTCGGGGCTTGGCTGTACGTCAGCATCCCCGAGCACCATTCGCCGTGCGGATGTAGCGCCAACATAGCTCGCCAGGTTGATGCCGATGCCCTGGCGCTCGAGACGTGCGAAGTATTGGCGCAACGTGCGCCAGTCCGGTGTGATTTTGAAATGCGCCAAGTCGCCGTCGTTCGCGATGATCCGGTCGTTCAGCGGTGCAATCGAATTGCCCTCGCCGGTGATCTCCGTGGTGATGCCCTGATAGATCTTCGATGGCAGCCTGGGATCCACCAGAATCGTCAGCTCGGATTGCCCCAGCATGTCGATGAAGCCGGGCGCCACGACGCGACCGCCGGCATCGATGGTCTGGCGGCGCGGCGAGGCCGCCAGATTGCCGATCGCCGCGATGCGTCCATCGCGAATACCCAGATCCGCCGTGTACCACGGTGAGCCGGTGCCATCGATGATGTGGCCGTTGACGATCACCGTATCGAAGGCCTCGCCGGCAGGGGCAGCGGCCTGAGCGGACAGCGCCAGGCTCCACAGCAACAGGCAGGCGAGCGAAATTCGCATTGGAGTCTCCCTGAAAAAAGCCTTTCGAACCCATATCCTATGGCATGGCGCCGAGGATGCCAGCGGTTGCGGGCAAAGCGAAGCATGGCATTATGAACTCGCGGCGTTTTTCGCAAGGGGGCTCGCGTATGAAAAGCGAGAATGTCGGCTGGGCTGATCCGCGGGCTGTAATGGTCCTGGCCGTCATCTGCGTGGGCGCGCCTTTCTTCGTCGGGGCTGCTGCGTGGTCTCAATCCGCCGTCATGAGCATCACCTTGACGGGGCAGTCAATGATTCGCTCGGATCTGCGGGCGACAGCACCTGCCGCCCTGCCGAGCATCAAATCACTGCTCAGCGGTGACGTAATCCTTACCAATCTTGAGGGTGCGGTTGCGGAACCGGGCCAGTCGATACAGGAGGGCCGGGGATTTTTAGCGCCGCCTGAAGCGCTCGATACTCTGCAGACTCTCGGCTTCAATCTGCTGGCGCTGTCGGACAATCATGCCTACGACCTGCGGGCCACTGGCATCGAGAACACCCTGCGGGAGGCTGACGCTCGCCATATCGTTCATGCTGGAACGGGCCTGACCCTGGAGGAGGCCGCCGCGCCCAGCTATTTGCACACGCCCAAAGGCACCGTTGCGCTGGTGGCGAGCGCATCGGGGCTGATTATCGCAGGGGCTAGCGCCACCGCGCAGCGCCCAGGTGTGAATGAGCTGCGCATCGAAGCCGGCACACAGGAGAATGAGGCCAGCTCCGACCTACCGGGTGCCGCGGCTAATACCCCCAATCCGCAGGACGCTGAACGAATTTTGCACAGCATCCGCGAGGCCCGGCAGCACGCGGATCTGGTTATTGTTTACCAGCACAATCATGTGTTCGCAAACAGGTCATTCGCAACGCTCTTCACCGAAGGAATGCCGGAGCGCTTGGCACCGAATGACTGGCTGCAGAGATGGGCGCGTGCCGAGGTGGATGCCGGCGCGGACATCGTCCTCATGCATGGGGCGCCCCTGCTGCATGGTGTGGAGATTTATCACGCGCGACCGATATTTTACGATCTGGGCAATTTCATCTACAACCTGCCGCCAACAATCACCTACATCGATGAACCGATGAATTGGGAAAGCGCCGTCGCCGAGGTGCAATTCCAGGCAAGACAGTTGCGTTCGATCAGCCTGCGCCCCGTCGTTCTGAACACCATCGGCGAGGGCCAACCCGATGTTCACAACCCGTATGCGAATAACGAGTTCCTCCACACCCGTGGCCTGCCAGGTCCAATAACCGGTGCCAGAGCCTCCTATATCCTCGAACGGCTGGCTGAACTGTCGAGGCCCTTCGGTACGCAATTCGAGCTGCGAGGCGATACGGCGCAGATCAAACTGACGGCGCCCGGGGCTGGACCTCGTTAAATTGCCGCCCATCAATCCCGGAGACATCTGACATGGATCGCTTCACGATCTCGCTCGACGAGGACCTCGCTGCGGCATTCGATGAGCACATCAAACGGCGTGGATACGCGACGCGCAGTGAAGCCGTGCGCGACATATTGCGCGATCTTTTACAGCGCCGGGAGCTGACCCGGGAGAGCAACGGCTTTTGCGTGGCGAGTCTGTCCTACGTCTACAACCACCATGAACGCCAGCTGGCCGAACGCCTGGCCTCGCTGCAGCATGCTCACCATGAACTGACGGCCGCCACCATGCACGTGCATCTGGATCACGACCAGTGCCTGGAGAGCGTCAGCTTGAAGGGTTCGGCGAAAGCCGTGCGCCAATTTGCCGAGCAGGTGATGGCCGAGAAAGGAGTTCGACATGGTCAGATGAATTTGATCAGTGTGGAACTCGGAGAGGCCCATAAGCACGACGGCACCAGGCATCGTCATCTGACGCCCCGCCACTAGCACCCGTTCGGGTGACCCCGGACGCTTACGGCATACTGACAGCTGCGATAAGAAGAAATAGAATATTTTCTTACGCTGTGCGTCCAATCTGAACCTGGCCTCGTATATTGACCGAGGCATTCGCAATAACCCGTAACGCCTGCCGGTGAACGCTTGTCAATCGATCAGTTCGTCGCCGACGACCCGCGTCGGCGGGCACGGTGCACGCTGCTGTGGAGCATGGGCGTCGCTGCCGTTGTTTGCAGCGCGGGTGCTGGCGCGCCGGCCTGTGCCGAACCTGCAGCCAGCGACGTCGTAGTAGCAGACACGCTCAGCAGCTCCACGGAAATCCTGGAAGAAGTGACGGTAACGGCGCAGCGCCTGGAACTGCTGGGAACCGCCTCCAGCGCCAGCGAAGGGGTCGTGTCGGATCAGGAGCTGCAGCTCACGCCGCAATACCGGCCCGGTCAGCTGCTGGAGACGGTACCAGGCCTGATCGTCACCCTGCACAGCGGTGAGGGTAAGGCGAATCAATACCTGATGCGCGGCTACAACCTGGATCACGGCACGGATCTGGACACCACTGTGGACGGCATGCCGATCAATCAGGTGACGCACGCGCACGGCCAAGGCTACACCGATCTGAATTTCGTGATTCCGGAGCTCGCCGATGCGCTCACCTATACCAAGGGTCCCTACTACGCGAGCGTCGGCGACTTCGGTGCGGTCGGCTCGGTGCAGATGCAATATCGGGACACGATTCCCGATCAGGCTTTGGTCACCACCGGAACGCTGGATTATCAGCGCTACTTTGCCACCGGCTCGCAGGCCTTAGGGGAAGGGCAGCTGTTAGCCGCCGGGGAATTTCAACACTACGACGGCCCCTTCAGCAATCCAGATGACGCTCGCAAGGAGAATGCAGTCCTGCGCTACAGTGAGGGCGATGACCAGAGCGGCTTCTCCGTGACGGGCATGTTCTACCACCAGCTGTGGAACAACACGACCGACATACCGCTGCGCGCCATCGCGGAAGATGTGGTCGGGGATCGCTTCGGCACACTCGATCCGACCGACGGCGGGCGCGCCCAGCGCGCCAGCTTCTCGGCGCAGTATCACGACTCCATCGGCAACGGACAATTCACCGCCAGCTCGTTCTTCATTTATAACCAACTGCATCTGTATAACGATTTCACGCATTTTCTGGTCGATCCGGTTCACGGCGATCAGGAAGATCAGTTCGAGAATCGCCGCGTCCTCGGAGGGGCAGCCGATTACACGCTGCCGCTCGCCCTGGGGGCAATCGAGAATGAGATCTCGGTTGGCGTTCTTACACGCTACGATTCACTCGGCGTCGGGCGCCTGCCCAGCGAGGCCCGTGTACCGCTGTCAGCGTTGAGCGATCCCGCGTCCTTTTCCAATTCGGATCAGGTGTACCTGTTTGCCGGCGCCGCCTACCTGCAGGCGATCACCCACTGGACCGCCACTGTGCGCACCGTACTGGGACTGCGCGACGACACTCAGCACGGCACGGATGTGGACTACCTGGCGGCTCTGCATGAGACGGCCGGTTACACCAACGCGGGTACGCAGCACCAGTCGCTACTGCAGCCCAAAGCCAGCCTGATCTACACACCAGCGGACTATCTGGAGTTCTACTTGAGCGCCGGTCAGGGCTTTCACAGCGCCGACCTGCGCGGCGTGAATCAGGACAAAAGTGTGGACCTGGGACTACCGAACACACCGTTGCTGGCGAAGCAGGATGGGGAAGAAGTCGGACTGCGCGGCGAGGTTGCACGCAATCTCGCCTTCACTTTCGCGCTCTTCAACCTGTGGCAGCAGTCCGAGACCATTATTGATCCGGACGTCGGCCAGGACACCGCCGGTCCACCGAGCCGTCGCTACGGCTACGAGGTCAATGTCACCTATCAGGCTACTCGCTATCTGGAGTTCTATGTCAGCTACTCGGGCGATCACACCCGCTTCACCCATCCGTTCGACGACGGCACCGGGCACCTGGGCCACTACATCACCGATGCGCCCGTCGCGACCGGCGCGGCGAGCATTTATCTGACCAATCTGGGTCACTGGAGCGGCGGGCTGAATTTTCGCTATCTTGGAGACTACCCACTATCCTCCGGCCCCTGCGTCGATGCGGCTGCGCGCAAGGATTTCCCGGGAGTAGCCAGCTCCTGCGCTAACGCCCCGACCGCCCTCGGCCAGGTCAATGCCAAAGGCTTCGGGGAACTCAACTTCGACGTGCACTACACGTTCGCTCACGGTTGGGGCGCCGCCCTCGGTGTCTACAACGTACTTAACACGCATGCGGCCGCCGCCGAGTTCTGGTACGTGGATCGGCTCAAATCCGAGATTGCGACGGCACCGGATGGAATCGCCGATGTGCATGAACATCCGCTCGAGCCCGTCATGGCGCGCCTGACGATCTCGAAACAGTTCGCAGGCTTCTGACTAATCGCCCCTTTGGCCGAGCCTCAAGCCGCCGGCACGCGCACACTGCGCAGGGCTGCGAGCAGAGCCTGCAGCTGGCTGTCACTCACATCCAGATGAAACACGAATCGAATGCTTTGACCCCCCATGCTGCCGGCGCGCACCTGTCCGTGTTGCAGTTGTTGCAGGAATGAGTCGGTACTGAGACGCTCATCCAGCGTGAAGATTACGATGTTGGTCTCGACCGGCAGCACATTGGTGACGTACGCCAGCGTTTGCAGTTCGCGTTCAAGGATCTTTGCCTTGGCGTGATCTTCCTGCAGACGACTCAGATTGTGTTCGAGCGCGTAGAGGCCAGCGGCTGCGAGGTATCCGGCCTGCCGCATACCACCGCCCAACATTTTACGATGCCGATTCGCCCTGGCGATCAACTGGCGCGATCCAATCAGTAGTGAGCCTGCCGGCGCACCGAGCCCTTTGGACAGGCAGAAGGATATCGTGTCAAACAGCTGACCATAGGCGGCGGCAGACTCCGTGCGAGCGACCAACGCGTTAAAGAGGCGCGCCCCATCCAGATGCATAGCGATTCCGTTCTCGATGCAGACCCGGCGGATGCGCTCAATCTCCGCCAGATTCCAACAAGCCCCGCCACCTTTATTGACCGTGTTCTCAATGGCAACCAGGCGCGTCCAGGGCAAATGAGCGTCGTCGCGACGATTGATGTTGGCGCGCACCTGCTCGGCGGTGAAACGGCCGAGGTGACCCTTGAGCAAGCGTACTGAGGCGCCGGAATTCGCTGCCATGCCTCCGCCCTCGTATAGATACACGTGCGCGAGCTCATCGCAGATCACTTCATCGCCCGGTTGCGTATGCAGCTTGATCGCGATCTGATTGGACATCGTACCGCTCGGGCAATACAGCGCGGCCTCCTGCCCGAAGAGCGCTGCGGACTTCGTCTGCAGCAGATTGACGGTCTCGTCCTCGCCGAAGACGTCATCACCTACCTGCGCCTGCATCATCGCTTCGAGCATCGCCGCGGTGGGTCGCGTGACGGTGTCGCTGCGCAGGTCGATCATCTGGGTCATTCGGTCCTCCTCAACGCCGCAATCGCCTTCTCATCGCGTCGATGGCAATCTGTGGCAAGCTTCTATTTTATTGCCAATGGCTACCGAGTGACAGAACTCTTCAGGAGCTTGCAATGAATCGAATTTTAGTGTGCAGCTCACTGACGCTGACGCTCGCTTTGCCCAGCTTCGCCGCGTCCGTCTTCACCACGCGGCTGGAGGACCCCAAGGCTATTTATCTCACCGCGCATTCATTCGGCGCACAGGCCAATGGGCACTCCGACGACAGTGCAGCGATCCAGGCCGCCATCGACAAGGCCGGAGTGGGCGCCCTCGGAGGCATCGTCTTTGTCCCCTCCGGTCGCTACCGAGTTGCGCGAACGATCTTTGTCTGGCCGGGTGTGCGCGTCATAGGCTTTGGCCCCACCCGCCCGATCTTTGTGCTTGCCGACAACACGCCCGGCTATCACACGGGCCTTGGCGTCATGGTGATGTTCACCGGCGCTCGCCCCGGCGATCCGATGCGCATGGGTAGCCGCGTACCCTTTTCGCCCCCCGGCACGGTGCCGCCCAATGCTGCCATCGCCGATGCGAACCCCGGGACCTTCTACTCGGCAATGAGCAACATCGATTTTGAAATCGGCCATGGCAACGCGGCCGCTGTCGCCATCCGCTTCCACGCCGCGCAGCACGCCTATCTGAGCCATATGGATTTTCACATCGGTTCCGGCCTCGCCGCGCTTACCCAGGTCGGCAACGAGGCCGAGGACCTGCATTTCTACGGCGGTCGCTACGCGATTTTGACCGAGAAGCCCTCCCCTGCCTGGCAATTCACGCTGCTCGACTCGAGCTTTGAAGGCCAGCGCGACGCCGCCATCCGCGAGCATGAGGCTAACCTCACCCTGATTCGCGACAGTTTCCGCGATGAGCTCACCGCCATCGATATCGATCCGAGATATTCCGATGAGCTATGGGTCAAGGACTGCCGCTTTGAGCGCATCTCCAACGCCGCGCTCATCATCAGCAACGAGAAGAGCCCGCTTACGCAGATTGGGGTTGAAAATGCCATCCTGCAGAATGTGCCGACCTTCGCCCGCTTCCGCGAAAGCGGTAATACGCTGGCTGGCAAGGGCGCGATATACGAGGTGCGCAATTTCAACTACGGACTGATTGTGCCGCGCGAGGGCATGATGGGGAGCATCGGCTCGCTCTACAACGCCACGGCGCTGCGCAGCCTGCCGGCACGGCTCGCGCCCGCCATTCCCGCGCTACCGCCAAGCCAGGACTGGGTCAATGTCCATGAGCTCGGAGTCGTCGGCGACGGCACGACCGACGACACCGCCGCCATCCAGACACCGATCGCGACGCGGCGCGTGCTGTATTTTCCGAGCGGCCATTATCTCGTCACCGATACGCTCGCGTTGAAACCCGACACGGTACTGATCGGTCTGCATCCGGCGCTGACGCAGTTTGATCTGCCGGACGGCACGGCCAGCTATCAGGGAGTCGGTGCGCCCAAGGCGGTACTTTCTGCGCCCAGCGAAGGCACAAACGCCGTCAGCGGTCTTGGCATCTTCACCGGCGGCGTCAATCCCCGCGCCGTAGCCGTGCTCTGGAAGGCAGGCAGCAACTCACTGGTCGATGACGTGCGCCTGCTGGGCGGACACGGCAGCGGGACCAATCCCTATAACAATGATCACACTGCCGATCCGGATCTGCACAAGCGCTGGGATGGACAATATCCCAGTCTGTGGGTCACTGACGGCGGCGGTGGCACGTTCGCCGATATCTGGAGTCCGGACACCTTTGCGCAGGCGGGCTTCATGGTGTCGAACACCAAGACGCCCGGTCACGTCTATGAGCTCTCGGTGGAGCACCATGTGCGCAATGAGATCAAATTCGATCATGCGCAGAATTGGGACATCAACGCACCCCAAACCGAAGAGGAGGCCGGCGAAAGTCCCGAGGCGCTCTCGCTCGAGCTCGATTGGTCGGCCAACATCAGCATCGCCAACTATCACGCCTATCGCGTCACGCGCTCGCGCGCGCCCTTCTCCGCCGCCGTGCGCCTGTATCATTCCGCGAACATTCAGTTCCGCAATGTGCATGTGAACGCCGAGAGCGGCTTTGCCACCTGCGACAACAATGGTTGCGGCACGTTTTTGCGCCTCAGCAAGTATCCTTATGAGAATGCGATCGAGGATTTGACGCATCAGCTGCAGGTGCGCGAGCGGGAATTTGCGCTGCTCGACATTCCCGCTGAAACCCCCGCTCCGCCAGAGCCTGCCGATGCCTCAGCGGTACTGGCGCCAGGGGCGAGCATTGGCAAGCTGGCAGAGGGCTTCTTTTCAATCTCCGGCGCCGCGGTCGATGCTGCAGGGAAGCTTTTCTTCGTCGATCATCACCAGCAGCGCATCTTCGGCTGGTCGGCGCAGGAGGGCCTGACGGTCGAGCGCGACAATCCGCTCGATCCTGTCAACCTGGCGTTTGACAGAGCTGGAGATCTGCTGGTGCTCTCATCCGACGGGGCGGCAGGCACCGTGTACAGCTTTCGGCCTGGATCAAGCGCGGAACAGCTCACCTTGCTTGCGCCGCAGCCCAGTGCGCCGCATCCGGGCGCCTCAGCGCTACTGCCAGGCAATTACTGGAACAACGGCGAGTTCCAGGACCAGCTCGATCTCAACACCTTGCGATACACCACGCTGCCGGAGATGTTCGTGCGCGATGTATCCACGCCTGCGCCCAGCGAGTATGTGGCGCCCGACGGCAGTGTCTTTCTGCCCTCCGGTCGCGTCTTCCAGCAGGGCCCACCGGATTCATCGGGTTGGCGCTTCTCTGACAACCTCGACACGTATGGCTTTATAAGCGCCGCTCCCGGTCAGCGAGTTTATGTCAGCAGCGCTTCCGAGGATCGTACCTACAGTGGCGTAGTGGGCGCTGATGGCACGCTGTCTGATCTGGAAATCTTTGCCGAGCGCGGCGGCGAGAGCGTCGCCGTCGATGCCAGCGGGAATGTCTATGTGGCCAACGGACAGATCTTTGTCTATGACCGGATGGGCAAGCAGATCGCCGAAATCGATGTGCCTGAACGCCCCATCGACCTGGTGTTCGGCGGCGCCGAGCACCGCATGCTCTTTATCCTCGCGCATCACGCACTCTTCGCGCTCGAAGTACGCGGTCCGCAATATTAAAGAGAGGACGCTCCAATTCGAGGCGGCCTCGATACGGTCAACCTGCATCTATAAGTCTATATTTATCAATATATTAAAAAGATACTTGGCATGTATCCCCTTGACACACGTAAAGGCTTGTAGTACGCTGTCTCCGAGGTAGGAGAAAGCGCATGTGCAAGATTACGGTTAAGGGCTTTTTTGAGCGGTTTCCGAACGACGATACCTGCCTCGAACACGTCATGGTGCTGCGGTACGGCCTCAAGCGAGACTGCCCGAAGTGTGCCAAGCCCACGGAGTTCTACCGCCTGAGCAAGCGGCCCGCCTATAGCTGCAAGCTCTGCGGCCACCACATCTATCCGTGCGCGGGGACGCCCTTCGAGAACACCCGCACGCCCCTTCAGTCGTGGTTCTATGCGATCTATCTGTTCACTACGACGCGTCATGGTGTGCCTGCTAAGGAGCTACAGCGCCAGTTAGGCGTGACCTACAAGACCGCATGGCGGATGGGCCATGAAATCAGGAAGTTCATGGGTGTCGTGGACGGCGATAACAGCCTTTCCGGCCACGTCGAAATGGACGAGACTTTCGTCGGCGGCAAATCTCATCAAATCGGAAAGCCCGATGCGAGTTCCAACAAGACCGCTGTCTTTGGAATGGTAGAGCGCGGCGGAGACGTTCTGACTCGCGCTATTCCAGATACTAGGAAAGAGAACATCTTGCCGGTCATTACTCAGTACGTCGCTCCCGGCACTCATGTCAGCACCGACGAGTACAAGCTGTATCGCAGACTTCCTAATATGGGTTACACGCATTCGGCGGTGGAGCACCGGCGCCATGAATACGTCAGGGGGCAGACCCATACCAACACTATTGAAGGCTTCTGGGCGCAGTTCAAAAACAGCGTTCGCGGCACTCACAAGAGCATTTCCCGCAAGCACATGCAGAAATACCTCGCGGAGTTTGAGTTCCGCTTCAATCTTCGCGGTCCTTCCGCTTCTTCGATGTTTGATCGCCTGATTCGGGCGTTTTAGCCGCAGACATTTTGCCGATCAGCGACTCTAGCTGGTCGGCATCGCCTTCTGACGGATGTTCCTTGGCGAAGCGGTCAAGCTGCCGCTTTTTGCGCGCTTCCGGAAGGCTTAGATATTTACCGCGTGACATTTAGAAAAATCCGCCCTCATCATTGCCCTCCAATACCTTGCGGGCGCGTTCCCTTCTTAGTTTTTCCCCGATCAAATCGCCATCGTCCATGCGGCGAGCGCCGATTCTAATGACAAATAAATTTTCAGTGGTGTTTATCCCAGAACCGCCGCCGCTCCCAGAAATGCGCACTCTGGCCTTTTGGAGTGCCTGAGAGAGCAGCTGATCTGGTTTTGGGTGCTTTGGGTCATTTGTTTGGGAGCTATTTTGGGTCTGCCTGAAATACGTTGATATTCCTTCGGGCAAATTCTCACACCAGGTATTAGCGTCTATGGCGTTGAGCCTTTCCTGAGACAGGTTCAGTCTTTCTGCAATATCCACGCATGGCCTCATGGTGACCGTCCATCCTCCCTGCTGTAGCGCTTTATAAAAGTCTGAGGCATAACTTCCTGCTTCGCTATCTCCCTTGGGAACTAGGATCAGAGCGGTTTGTGAATCAAATCCTTTGAGGTAGTCAGCAACGGTAGATATTTGATCGTCGCTCAAATGTCTCGGTAGCACATACCTGCGAAGTGTTTGCTCAAATTCTTCGTTTGCGCTGCGATTGGCAGCAAGCATCCACGCGATTGAACCGGTGAACAGGAAGCCACCCAAAAGGATGCCGATGATCGGCAGTGCATGAATCAACGCACTCATCCGCCGCCTCGATGCTCTACGGTTCGCGTTTGCGTCTACATTGGCGGGAGTATTATTTCGCTTATGGCGATAGGCTCGCCACGCACCCCACCCTGCGACACATAAAATGATGCCCCCAAGTGGCGTGTTCGCAAAACCGATCACTTGGACACCGACCTGTACAAGGTCCGGCCAGAACTCGTGCCACCACATCCGTCAAGCTTATCATACGTGCGCCAAGGGGATAGGTGCCAGATACTTTAATGTATCGCTTAGAGTCCGCAATGCGCTCGCTAATGGATTTGCGCCATCCACAGATCAGCATCCGGCCACGCGGACACTGAGCGCGCGCACCGAAAGCCGCTGTCTTCATCCGGTCTATCGGGCGCGCCATACCGGCGCGTGGCCGCGCGCTTGTTGGCGGGGTTGGACTCCAGCCAGGAGCCTCCCTTGAGCACCTTGCACGCGCAGGTCTTGGGCGGGGCGGACGTGTTGACCCACTGCCAGACGTCTCCGGACAGTCCCCGGTAACGCTCGCCAATGCCTTCGCCCGGTCCGTCCGTCACGTGCGGCGCGACGCTCATGCTGCGCGCCATCGGCGCTGGGTCATTGCCCCAGGCGAAGATCTTGCGTGACGGGCCGCGTGCAATATATTCCCACTCGTCCTCTGAGGGCAGCCGTGATCCGTTGGCTTTGCAATAGGCCGCGGCATCCCGAAAGGTCACACCCACGACCGGCGAGTCATCATCAACTGCATGCCGCTTCATCCCATTGCGCCAGTTGCCCCCGTCTACCTCTTCGATATGAACACCGTCCGGCATCAGCGCGTAACCGTGGCCGACCTGTTCCGCGTACGTTTGGTAATGGCTGCTGTCGGTAAACTGCCGAAAGGCGGCGACGCTGACCGGCTGCCGATCAAGCTCAAACGGTTCCAGGGTCGCGCGCCGCAGGCTCTCGTCGTCGTACCAGCTCGGTTCGCAGTGGGCTGAATACTGCCGGCAAAGCTCAAGTGCGGCCCGCAGCTCATCATGCGTACTGCCGAGCGAGACACTGCGAGGGGAGCTCTCGAGCAGCTGGCGCACAGCGCTCGGTGTATAGCGCTGTGCCGCATCGATGTCCTGGGTCTGGATTCCCAGTGTGTTGAACAGTGCCAGGACATTCGCGCCGGATATCGTGGCCGCCGCGGAGATCGCGGGCCGATTGCCCGATGCGCCCGATGTGCCTGAGCCGGACGTTACGTAGCCCGGCGCATTGACTGCAGGCACAGAGGTTGTGGCGGTAGTGGCGTGCATATTCGAGCTAAACAGTCCCACGAACCAGCCAGACAGTTGCGATAGCCAACCGCTGTTGCTGGAAGTATCGGCCTGGGACTTGCTGAGCTCCGGCGCTGCGGAGGTGGCCGCTCTGGCCACCGTCGGGGCGGCATTCTCAGGCGCCGTAAAATAGAAGCGCCCGGTCAGCGAGGACTCTTGCCAGGGCACCTGTTTTTGCTCGGTGGCCTTCATGACCGCAGCGCCCACGTCCTGGAAGAGCTCCATCAGGGGTTCGTGTTCCTCGAGCATGGCTTTCGTCAGCGCCATGGTGTAAGGACTGTTGCGGCCGTCACCATCCTGCGCCACCGTGCCGGGCGCGGTTGAATACGCGATCAGAAGCCCCGTTACGGCTTGCACATCCATGACCGCGAGACCCCGGTCGGCTGAGCGCATGCCACGCGTGTATGGATTGTTGCGGCAGGCGTCCAGAATCACGATGTTCAATGCGTTGCGCGCATAGCGCATCTGCTCGATTGCCCAGTCAGCGCTCACCGCTTCGATCTCGACATCGCCCTCACGCTCGATGTTTGCAGTCGTCGGGATCAGGTAGTTGCGACCGCTGAGCTGCACGCCGTGACCGGCGTAATAGAACAGTCCCACGGCTTGCGGCCCGGCATCTTCCAGGCGCTTGCCAAACTCCTGGATAGCTCGCTTCATGGTGATCTGATCGGCATTGCGCCGCTTGATTACATAGAAGCCGACCTTTTCCAATGTCTCGGCCACCAGGTCGGCATCATTCGCCGGATTGCGCAGCGGCCCGCTTGGATATGCACTGTTGCCGATGACCAACGCAACTCTGGGTTCCGCAGCCTGTACCCAAAGCGGCATCAGCACCGCCACAGCCAGCAAAGTAAGCCGTTTCATGGACACACGCCGCGCGGATCGTTTAGGTATAATTAATATCGAGCAACGCAATCGGGAACCATTATCGCTGCCGGGAGTGGTTTTGGAAGCGCCTTCGAGGCTTTTGGCCTGTTGAGGGAGTTGTGCGAAGCAGAATAAGTAAATGGCGCACTCTTAAGGGGCATAACGCCGCATTGAGTGCCGGTCTGGCGCTCGCGCTGCTGCTCGGGTCGCTCGGCTCGCAGGCGGGCATCATTCGCGACCTCGAAGTCTCGCTGCATATTTCGAAGCCTGATGCGCCGGCCGGCCCCCCACCGGCGGTCCCGTGGGACGGATTCGCCTGCTGCAACCTGCACTACGACGGCGACACGGTCAACGACCGTAATTATTCAGAGCTGCCGATGATTCCACCCGGCACGCCCATCCAGGTGCTCGCCTATAACGATGACAAGCAGCGCGCGGATATCAAAGTCGATGGGAAATCGATGAAACTCTTCCATGACAATGGCCGCGAGCAGGAATCGCTCGAGGCCTGGGTAGCCAAGATTGTCGTGCGCGATGATCCGCGTCCTCGCCTTCGCAGTTATTCCACGGCTGTTCGCGACGCGATTTATCAGGGCAAGGTCATGGTGGGCATGACGCGCGAGCAGGCCCTGGCTTCGATCGGCTACCCGGTTGCGAATGAAAACGTGGTACTCGATGCGCCGATCTGGCGGCTCTATCGCGGGAAGCACGATCGATATCAGCTCAACTTCCACACCGATGGGCGCGTGAACTCGATCACCGGCGACGCCGAGGTGACGACCCAGGTTATTTATCAGCCCTAGGCTCGATGAGCCGCAACTCCAATCGATGGCGAACGCACGGCGTCAGGATCATTCGGTCCAACGAGCTGGACGATAACACCGCTCAGACGCCCGGCATGCACCGGCGCGCCGCCGTCACGACACAGCGAACGGGTGCGAAGAAACTGTGGGCCGGCACGGTAACCATCAACGCCAACGCAAAGACCGGCGCGCACCATCACGGGGCTCTGGAGAGCGTCATCTATGTCGTCAGTGGCGTGGCCCGCCTGCGCTGGGGCGAGCGCCTGGAATTCGTTGCCGAGGCCGCGCCAGGCGACTTTATCTACGTGCCTCCTTACGTCCCGCATCAAGAGATTAATGCGAGCGCGGATGTGCAACTAGAATGCGTGCTTGCACGCAGTGGGCAACAAGGCCTGGTTGTCAATCTGGACATCACTCCGATAGAGGTCCCCGAGCTCGTTCGCTGGATTGACGACTTGCACAAATAACACTACCGCGCGCCCCTGACTACGGCAGCGGTATTGCGGCGCTTAGCCTATGGTCAGCGGTCATAGCGTCTCGGGAATAAAATAGAAAATGCCGTTCCTTTGTTTTGGATCGACTGAATCTCAATCGTCGCATCGAACATTTCACACAAACGCTTGACGATCGACAAGCCGATGCCTTCGCCTCGTTCCCACTGACTCTCGATTTGGCTCTCGGAAGTTGCAGTGGATTCTGAGCTCCTGTCCGACCCGCCCTGAGGGGTCGCGCCTGCGCCCATCACAAATCCGGGCCCCGTATCTTTAACGCATAGGCGCCACCGCTTGGAGTCTTTAGCTTCGCTATCCCCCCAAGTCACGGTGATCCCACCCTCCCGGGTGTATTTCAAGGCATTGAGAATGAGGTTCTGGGCGATACGGCGAATCTTCACCGCATCGCCATCTACTGGTAATGACCGCGGACCTTCACAGCGCAGGTAAAGACTACGTTCCTCGGCGAGTGGGCGCATGCCTTCGCACAGCTGCTGAATGACGGTCCCCGCCTCGAGAGGTTCAATCACGGGCCGCTCCTGGCCGGCTTCCAAGCGTGCAAGGCTCGTCACATCGTCGATCAGATGATGGAACGTGGTGAGGTTGCGCATCAAGATACGCACGAACTCGTTTCGGGAGGCCTCATCTCCATGCCTTCTAAGCCCGGCGGTGACATTGGCAACGACCCCTAAATTGCCTCGAAGATCATGCGCCGCCTGCCTCCACAACTCACCGCGCTGACGCTCCAGATCGGCAATGTTCTTCAGCGCCTGCTCGAGCTCCCTGACGTGCCCGGCGGCCTCTTCTTGCTGGAGCGAAAAATACTCGGCAATGCTCGCTTCGATATCCGTCCGGCATAGCCTCGCCCAGATGCGATGCGCAGCGGAAATCGCGTTATGCGACGTGCGAGGGTTAAGTGCCGCAAACTGGTACAGTTCCGCGACTACGCATTCATTTAGCATGCCAAGTTCGCGGGCTACTTCCCGCAGGTCATAGCCCTGTTTCCAACGCTCAAGACCGTGTGCAGCGGCGGCCTCTTGTTCCTTACCTTCGTCGACGGTTTCGTGGCCGGCGGCCAAGCGACGAAGCTCTTCCTCGAAGGTTGTTAACAGGACCGGGATATGATCGAGCAACTGTGCTTGAGGCAGAGAGTGCCCAGGGGCTAGTAGGAGATCTACTCTTATCGCCTTTTGCCACGCCAGCAACACCGCTTCGCGTTGCTCTTCTAAATAATCCGCGAGGCTGGCGAGTTCCGCATGAGCGTGTTGCACTTGGCCCTCCGGGCATGCAGGTGTCGGCGTCGACTCAATAACCCGTGCCCTTCATGCGCGCCGCCTGCGCGCATTCATCCGCCACCTTGAAATAGCGCTGCACGGCCTCGGCCCCGACGTCAAACGGATGCGGCTCGCCAGACTGACGCGCGGCCAGCAGGCGCACCTTGGTGTATGCGTCATCGAACTCTGAATGATTGGACAGGAGCACGCTCGCACCCGCGGCCGCTGCCGCCCTGGCCATCTTGCGTTGCGAATCGCTATACACCGCAAGTCTGGCCACATCATGGACGATCCCAGCTATCGAGGTGCCCCCCGAATAAGCCACGTTGAGCGGCTTGCCATGATCCTTCACCGTGAAGAGCATCGACAAAGTGCCCGGCGTATGACCAGGAGTCGCCACGAGCGTGACGGTGTTGGCGCCCACCGTGATTTTCTGCCCGTCCACGCCGGTAATGTCGCGCTTGGGCTTACCGCCCGGCATGTCAGGGCCTTGGGCGATCATGTCCCAGTCGGCGGCGCCCATCACGACGCGCGCACCATAAGAGTCCTGCAGCAGCTTGGCTCCCTGGTCGTGATCTGAATGCCCATGGGTGACGATCACATATTTGATGTTCTTGGGATTCAGATGCATTTTCTTCAGCCCGTCCACGATTTCGGGGGCGGCCGCATAATTGAACAAGGTATCCAGGATGATGATCCCGTCCCGATCGGTCAGCGCCCACGAGGAGTGTATCTGGGTACCGAGCCAATAAAGGTTGTCGAAAACTTTAAACGGCTGCGCATACCAGATGGCCCGATCAGCGGCCGTGAGGTCTGCGCCCACCGCAGTCGCGGGCGCAATGCAGACCCGCGCCAGCAAGCCGGTGAAATCGAAGCCGGCCGCGACCTTTGCCGCCGCGAGATGGCCTTCGTAACTGTCCGGGGCAGGTGGTGGCTCGCGAGAAGGCTGCTGAGCCGCGGCAGTCCCGACGCTGATGCACACCAGCGTGAGCATGAACGCTGCGAGACGCATCTTCATTGCCATTGCTCTACCTCTATTGTTGGCAACCGCCCCACCCGCACATTACACAGGAATCGCGCTCACGGCGAATTGGAGCCACATTGATTTTAATTAATACTCATCACCTGCGAATCACGTCCGACGCGAGCAGCTCGCGACGCGCGCAACTATAGACATTGATGGCAAATCTTGTTTAGATCGTCTCACTAGAGCCAAAAGACTCGACGGGGAGACACTGCATGAGCAGGGAATTCAAACCTCGCGTGCAATCGCGGCGCCAGGTTCTGGCCGCCGGTGCCGCACTCGCCGCTTTGAGCTCGAGCGTTCGCGCCGAGACCGTCACTGGCAAGCTGCCCTGGGCACCGGGCGCGGCCAGCCCGCCGCAACCGGTAGACCCGAACGTCTGGAAGTTCTTTACACCCGAGGAGGTCAGCGCAGTCGAAGCTCTGGTCGAGCGCCTGATTCCTACCGATCCGCAGACTCCAGGCGGCAAGGAGGCCGGTTGCGCCGTCTTTATCGACGGGCAGCTCGCCGGGCCATATGGCGCGGCCGAGGGTCTGTATATGGAGGGCCCGTTCGCGGAAGGCACTCCACAGCAGGGTCTGCAGGCTCAGGCCACACCGGCGCAGACTTACCGCACGGCGCTCAAATCACTGGATGCCTACGTGAGTGCGCATTTCGCCGGCAAGAGCTTCGCCGCGCTGGCTGCCGCCGATCAGGATGCAGTGATGTCGGGACTGGATCATGGCACCGTTACGCTCGATGGCGTCAACGGCAAGCGCTTCTTCGACCTGCTGCTGCAGAACACGATGGAGGGCTTCTTTGCCGATCCGCTCTATGGCGGCAATCGCAACATGGTGGGCTGGAAGATGATCGGCTTTCCAGGCGCACATTACGATTATCGAGATTATGTCGAGCAGCATAACCGCAAGCTCGAGCTCGAGCCGATATCGATTCTCTCGAGACTCTAACAACGACTGCCGCGACGGCGGGGATAGCTGATGAGCAGAAGACTGCCTGCAACCGACGTGGCGATAATCGGTCTGGGCTGGACCGGCGCGATCATGGCCGAGCAGCTCACCAAGGCCGGTCTGAATGTGATCGCGATCGAGCGCGGTCCATGGCGCAACACGTCGACCGATTTTCCGACCACCTACATACAGGATGAATTGCGCTATGCGATCCGGCTGGACATGTTTCAGCAGGCTTCGCAGGGCACGCTGACATTTCGTAACAACACTCATCAGACTGCGCTGCCGATTCGTCACTTTGGCTCCTTCCTGCCGGGCAATGGCGTCGGCGGGGCCGGCGTGCACTGGAACGGGCAGACCTGGCGCTTTCTGCAGAGCGATTTCGTGCTCAAGAGCCATCTGCAGTCGCGTTACGGCAAGGGCTGTATTCCCAGCGACGTGACGATTCAGGACTGGGGCATCACCT
>Ga0181537_10001620_pt1 | contig 20497 bp, 21 predicted proteins | sample PEATcosm2014_Bin_39_FD_119765 | JGI IMG/M metagenome (GOLD analysis project Ga0181537, IMG submission 119765) | Peatland microbial communities from MTU Mesocosm Facility, Houghton, MI, USA - PEATcosm2014_Bin23_10_metaG | ecosystem: Environmental > Terrestrial > Soil > Wetlands > Peat | place... | reverse complement strand
GGCCAGCGATGCCGGTGTGTTCCGCTCGGGGGCGCTGGATACCAACGAGAGCTTCACGTTTAGATTCGACAAGCCGGGGACGTACCACTTCCTCTGCACCATCCATCCTTACATGGTGGGCACAATCACCGTGGAGCCCTGACCGGGTGATTGCCCCGAAGGGTTCCGCTGGGTGGAGTACGGCGAGTCGAACGAAGTCGAGTTGAAGATCTCAGGGGCACCGAACCTGGCCAATGCTTCCTACAGCTTCACTCATCGCACGGTGACTTCCACTCTGTCAAAGCCACGCATGACATTATTGATCACCCGCCTGGTGGCGCCCAGTTCGAATCGCCGCACCCGCCTGATCAGCGCCCTCAGAAGCGCGCTGATCTCCATCTTAGCCAAATGCAGTCCCACGCACATATGCACCCCATGGCCAAAGCCTAGATGATCGCCATTCCGGCGGCGAATATCAAAGCGATCTGGATGCTCCCACTTTCGTTCATCGCGGTTGGCCGAACCCCAGAGAACAATTGTCCGCGAGTTGGCCGGAATTGTTATGCCCTCGAAAGCATGCTCCTGCGTCGTAAAGCGCGAGAAGCACTGTAGGGGCGACTCCAGGCGCACTACTTCATTAATGGCACCTGGAATCAGACTCGGGTCATTCCGCAAAAGATCCCACTGTTCGGGATGCTGCGCGAACAGCCAGATTGCGCTACTGGTGGCAAAGATTGTTGTATCCAGGCTCGGTCCCATGTAATCGTTCATCATTAGCGGGGGCTTTTCCTTGGAGATTTCACCGCGTTCCGCAGCATCCCAGATCATTTGCGCCCATCCGCCGGGTTTTAATTTTCCCGGGACGCATTTTGTAAACGCGTAGTCGACCATTTCCTTCACCGTGATGAAGGCGTGCTTGGTGCGATCATTCAAAGGGCCAAAGCATTGAAAATTTGCAGCAGCCCACTCCAGCATACGTTCACGCCCTTCATCTGGCAGCCCCACAAGATTGGAAACGATCGAGATCGGCAGGTGCTGCGCAAGTTCCGTGGCTGCGTCAAAGCTCTTACGGACCACCAATCGATCGACCAGCGCCTCCGCTTCGCTCTTAATCTGGTCGGAAAGCACTTGTATGGCCTGGGGAGTGAGTGGCTTAGCCACGACGCGTCGCAGTGCGGCGTGCTCTGGATCGTCGGAACACAGCACTATTCCCTTCAGCGTCTCATTCATCGGCTGGTTCATCATCACACCCTCGGCCGACGAAAATACCTGCCAGTTGCGCATGGCCTCCCGCACATGCTGATACCTGGAGAGAACAAACATTTCGTACTGCGGAAACCACACGACCGGCCCCAGGTCCCGGAGTTCCTTATATCGTGAAAATGGATCAAGTAGGGCCTCCTCCGCGAATAGGTCGATACTTGATTCGGGAACGTTCATCTTGGGCACCGACTAGTCTCCGCAGGTGGTTCTAATGCCTGCCTTCTACGCGCCACTACAGGTCGAGCAACAGAACGGGGCTTCTCGAGCCTGAAACGCATACCATGATCTTGTCGCCCGCCGCGCGTTCTGCATCCGGGAGAAAGACGTCGCGTCCGCTATCAGTTCAGGTACCTTCCTAAGAACTCTATGCTCGCGAGCTCGGCGCTGGCAGCTGCAGTTGCCGCAGCGCCAGCGCGTCCCAGGCGCGCGAAGCCGTGACCGACACCAGGGTAAGTGAACACCCGATTACCCTCCCCCGCTTCGACGAACGCCTTGATCTCCGTTTGTGCCTCGGGTTTGCAAAGCACGTCTTCGGCGCCCAGATGTATCAACATCGGTACGTGAGATATTCGCGACGCCTTCAGTTCCGGTTGAATTGCCACCGGATAAAAACATACGGCGGCATCAACGTGCTCATGAATAGCCATTAGAAAGGCTAGTCGGCCTCCGAGGCAGTACCCAATGGCTCCTACACGGCCATTACTTGCAGCAAGGCGTCGAGCTTGATCGACTGTTTTCAGGCAATCAGATACCCCCTCCCGGGTATTGAATGTACTATTCAATTCCATCGCCCGGGCCCGCTGCTGATTATCCATCGGGTCTAATTCAATACCTGGGGCCGTACGCCAAAAGAGATCTGGCGCGACGACCAGAAACCCTGCAGCTGCAAATCGCGACGCAGTCCATCGCATATTCTCATTGATTCCAAAAATTTCCTGGATCAGGACTATGACGGGAAATGGGGGCTTGGATTCTGGAGTCACGACATAGGCGTGAAAGGATCGTCCGTCCCCGCTGGCGATGCTCAACTGGCTATCGGTCGTCATTCAGGACAGCTCCTTCGTTCAAAGGAATCGCGGCACACTTGAAGTACTCACTCGCCCCCGGATGAAGTGGAATGGGCGCGCGAGACATCCGAATCGGATCAAGTGGGTACGTAAGAGGGCTGCGCTCGGCCGGAATGTGCCGATACTGCCGCTCGATTACCTCGCGGGTTTCGACCAGACACCAGGTAATCAAGTGCGCCACATCCGCTGCCATATCACTGCGCACAAGAACCACGAAATCGGAAAAATCAAGGGCCGGTAATGGATCCGCACACCCCGGAAGGAATCCCGCGGGTATGGTCACGCTACTCAATCCACAATCGCGATGTAATGTCTCAAGAGCGCTCGACTCGGCAGGCAGCGCGACGGCACTGCGTTTCTGCATGACCGACAGCCACCACGGACTCATAATCGCCTCTTGTAGTACTGCGTCCGCCTGACCAATCTCCATTCGTCCAAGGGCCTGCTCGGGTCGGGGATCCACGATGTAACGTCCTCCCCAGGACTTCAGCGTTTCCGCGCTGATGCCATGGGCCTCCATGTAACGAGCGGCCACATAGCCAATGAAGCTTATGTCGTTGTCAGGGGCAGTTGCTATCGTAATCGGAGGCTGCACGCGGCGCAGATCGGCAAATGACCGCACTCCAAACTTTGGATCGATTGCGAAGACCATCCGATCCGTCTGCGGCAATACCGCGAGGGCCCTAAGGTCGCCGAGAGCACGCGCGCCAAAGATACCGCGCCCCCCAATTGCACGTGATATCAAGCCAGCCGGGGTCGCCAGGCACAAATCCATTTCGCCATCAAAGACGGCGTCGGGCATATCGATGCCGCCACTCAGAGTGTTCCAAATTGCAACTCGAGTCTTCGGGCCCGATCGGTCACAGACCTCCTGACACAGCCAGGCACAAATCCGGTGAAAATTAGCTTGCCCCCAATCGCCCATGAAATTCAACCGCAAGGAGCGGCTGATACGGGGTTCCGGGACGGATCTCTGGATCACGGTGGATTGGCGACTGCGCTATAGGTATCGCGTGGTGTGATGATGCCGCCAGCGCCAAGCGGCTTCGGCAGCGCCGCCGTGCTGCAACTACTGGCGGCCTATTGTCAGATGTTCTGCCCTTCCTGCCCGGCACGAAGGTCTCTTGCCACGTTGGTCCACCGAAACGCCTTCAAGTCGAGCAGCGGATGCTCTGCACCGCAGCTGCCACACTTACGCAGCTGCGCCTCCGCATTGAATCGTGCCGTGCTTCTGGCATACCCCTCCTGCGGAAGTTCAACAGCCGTGTCCCACACCTCGCGGTGTAATTCAAGTCCGCATTGAGGGCAATACCAGGCCACTCCTTCCAATCCCGCTTGTTCCGCCTTATATCGCTGATTTATAGAGACGCCATCTGGAATCAGACGATGGGGTGTTCCCGCCGGTACATACACAAAATCCCCAGGAACAAGTCTGAAGTTGATAACGTCCGGGTGTTTCATCGAGAGCGTCCCAGTACCGCTCATCTGCACGAGCAGCGTGTCTTTGCTACAGATCAAGAAGAATGGTTGCGGTCGGTCATTGCGGCTGAGATGCAACTGCGGGTCAACATTCGGCACCAGCATCGGATATTCGTCGTATGGCCCGAGAGTCTCTGCCTCTTTGAACGTATCGATCATCCGTTTCCTATGCATTGACCGCGCCCCCATCGGCCGTCTCGACAGTTGATTGTAGTCCGGGGTAGGCCTGTAAAGCGTTGTCAACGGCGCGGCACTGCTCGGCGTATTTGCCCCATCCCCACTCGGGGAACGGAAATGGAGCACTTATATGCCCGCAATGCGCGCAGTGACGCCCCTGCTCGTCGCTGTTGAATTGCTCGGCTGCACGCCAGGCCCCGATGGGTGTCTCAAAGCCACGCGCATACTCTGGATAGTCCAGGAGTTCCGCGGCCGCATCTGTCGCAGGCTGCGACGGAAATGGAAACTCTCTAAGTGGCTTTTTGCATTTCTCGCAAATAAAAGTAACGACTTCGCGTTGATCCTCGCGATGTTCCGACTGCCGTTGGATTACAGCCGCAAGAAAGTGATTGTTTGGGTCGCTGAAGTCGCTGAGCGCAATGTTAACTAAGTGCTCCCGTACGTCAGCGATCGTGTTTCCAGGTCTCAGCCGCGACCCTTTGGCTCCAAATACCACCAGTACCTCGTCGACCGTATTGAAGTGCTTAAACATACCGACGGTACGGCCGGGTGCCCCGCTGTACACCGCAACCGCGGGGGCAAAGCAGCCTTCCTCCAGATAGGGAAACATCGGACACAATGCAGTGTTTGATATCCGCATATGGCGGAATACGTTGACCTTGAGGGGTGGTCGCACATCAGAGGGGGGCGGAATCGTAAGAGGCGCCGGCCCTTTCGCGGCCGTCTTGCTATCGGACATGTTGACCCCCTGCGAGAACTTGACGCAACAACAGGAGGAGTATACTGTCATCTTGACAGGAGCCTGTCAATGTCCCGAAAAAAGCTGCGCTCTCAGTCATTGGTGATTTGACGTCGTTCCCTTACGGGGCGACATTAGCTCAACGGGTGCCCTCGCCTGTACGCGTCGGTGTTGGAAGGGAAGCGACGATCAATGGAGCCTGCAATGAGCTTTTTAAGCAATGCTTGGTATGTTGCGGCGTGGGAAGACGAGATACCTCGCGGCACCCTGTTTCATCGGACCTTAGTTACCGAGCCGGTGCTCTTGTACCGAACGCCCGCGGACGACATTGTCGCGCTGAGTGATCGCTGTCCGCATCGTTTTGCTCCCCTGCACCTGGGACGCCTGGTGGGCGATGTCGTTCAATGTGGATATCACGGACTCTGTTTCGCACCGACTGGAGAATGCGTGAAGAGCCCCCACGGCGACGGCAAAATTCCTCGTGGCGCTCGAGTCAAGCGATACGTAGTCGCAAGAAAGCACAAGGCCGTGTGGATTTGGTTCGGTGAAGCCGGACTCGCTAACGAGGACCTGATTCCGGACTACTCATTCTTAACGCAGCCTAAGCCAGACTCCGTTTTCACCGGCTATCTGCCGACCGCATGTAACTATCAGCTGGCGACTGATAACATCATGGACCTTAGCCATGCCGATTACCTTCATGTCGGATCCCTCGACACCCAGGGAGCCATAGCCAAGACCAAGGCCAAAGTTTGGGAGCAAGGAACCTCTGTACATTGTGATTGGTGGTTGCCGAATAGCCGCGCGATTGGAGTCTTCCGGCGAGACCTTGCCGAGCCGGATGATCCGGTGGACCAGTGGTTCGAGGTGTGCTGGGATCCACCCGCCCTTATGTTGTTGCGCGCTGGCGTCACTCCAGCCGGGAGGCCGCGGGAGGAAGGAGTCGATGTGCGCGCAGCGCACATAATGACACCGGAGACGCAAAACACGACGCACTACTTCTTCGGCAGCGCTCGTTACATCAAGGGCGAGAGTGTCGAGTTCAATGAGCAGATCCGTGCTGGCGTGATAGCTGCTTTCACATACCAGGATAAGCCCATGCTCGAAGCGCAACAGGTCTCTATTGGATCGGCGGATCTATTATCGCTGCATCCGGTGTCTCTTCTTGGTGATGCGGGTGGCATGAGGGTTAGGCGTGCACTGCAAAAACTTCTCAGCGCTCAAAAGCAAAACTCGACGGAGGATGAGTCGCCGGCACCCGAGGTAGTTCGGTAGCGCAAGTTTCGCAAAGGGCTATTAGGAAGAGTGCGCGTGCTTCTTGCGTCGCACTTCGAGACTCCCCCGCAAAACGCGCAAAACGTCCACCGCCTTGCGCAATTCCGCTTTTGGTACGCATGCCGCAGTTTTGTTTGCCCAACCAATCTGGATCGCAATGGCCTCGGCGTACACTCCCCGCCCCTTCTTCGTAAACAGGACCAAGCGGGCGCGCTGATGGTTTGGATTGTCGTGAGTCACCACCAAACCGGCAGCCACTAACATGTCCACCGTGCGCTGCACGCTCTGCCGCTGAAGACCCATATTCCGGGCAATTTCCGCCACTGTCAGGGGTCTTTCTGCCAAAGCGATCGCGCCAAGGGTTTGCCATCGCGCCGTAGACAGCCCCAACGCCCTGGTCATACGGTTTCCGACGAACACCAATCGTCCGTTAAGACGGAAAACCTCTAGAACGAGTTCGGTAAACAGCCTGCCTTGCGCGCTGTACCCTGCGCGGGAAGACAGTTCTCTTTGATCACTTGCCACGTTTCAGATTGACATGCTTCATGGAATGGTACGCCAGATTGGACTAACCGCGCCCGGAAGCCCTGCCTGCACGTCGCGACGTTTCCGCTTGTCATTGTAATATACGCGCCGCGCAGGCGCATTGTCCGGGACGAACTCCAATGCACTCGACCCGGCCCGAGGTGCGCAATCGCACAACTCCCGATGTCTGGCGGCGCGGACTGTGTATCAGATTTGATCGAGCCACAAGTCCCAGGCTCGATCCGCGCTCGCGGAGACGGAAGCGACACATGCGGCAGCCTCCTCGTCGGTCAAAAAAACAGGCTCTCCCAGAGCCAATGCCTCGCGTTGGAGACGCGCATTGAGTTCGGTATAGATAGCTTGGAATACTGCCTCGCGTAGGTTGCCGCCGATCACCGTCGAGCCGTGTCCGCGCATCAAAACTACTGAGCGAGAGCCTAGAGTCTGCGCCAGCGCGCGCCCCAGCTGGGGCGTGCTTATCAGCAGGTCACTGCCATTGCCGGCCGACTCGCGTATTTCAAAGACGGGCGCCCCAGCGTAAAGGAAGCCGGACATGTGGCAGATCGGACGCAACGGCGCGCCAGGCACGACACTGAATGGCAGAACACTGGGCGAGTGACTGTGCACGACTGCCCCTACGTCCGGTCGTGCTCGATATATTTCCGCGTGTATGAAACGCTCCAGATAAAGGGATTGTGGCGCGCCTCGTATCTCGCGGCCATCGAAGTCCAGTTCGACGATGTGTTCGGCTGACACCAGCGCTGGCGCCTTGCCGGAGGAGATAAGGAACGCATCCGCCAATCGCGGGTGGCGGATGCTAACGTGTCCATACGCATCAACCACGCCCTGGCGAAACAAGATGCGATTTGCCGCAACGAGCTCATTGATTTCCGCGGCTAAACCGCCGCCAGAGTAGGTTCTCTCCAGAGTCTCAGCGCGCACCTCGTGGGGCGATTCGGTCGTTTTCACTCCAGGTCCTCCGACACGGTATCCTCGAGGATAGGCGCCACCCGTTTGCTCCTGCCACTGCGAAGTAATGCGTCCGAAACTTTGTGCAACAGACGTTTCAGATCAATTGCTTCAGCAGGGGTGAGATCGACGACGGCAAGATTGTTTACAGCAGTAGCAAGTGGGCGAAGTTCCGCGACCAGCTTCCGCGCATTCTTAGTCAAGAAGATGTGTCGCTTGCGGCGATCTGAGCCGTTTAGGCGCCTTTCGACCAAACCCCGACGCTCGAGATTGTCGATTGCAGAAACTGCGGTAGGTGGAGTCAGGCCCAGTGCGTCCGCGAGTTCCTTTTGCGTCAGACCGTCCTCATCCCAGAGCCGCCGAAGAAATGACCAGGTGCTGGGCGAAATGCCACGCCCAGCGAGCCGCTCGTCCAAGCGGGATACAAAGGCGTGGTGCGTCTTTCGCACCAGGTAACCCAAACTCTCATCCAGCCGTGCATTCGCCTCAATTGGCTCGCGCATTGGCTTTTCACTCGGTAGCCGGCGGCTGATTCTGCTCACTTTGTTTGATCCTGCTCTGTTCCAACATTAGGACGCCATAGATCTACAGACCCCATCAATCACCGGTTACCCTTGATCTCTCCTCAGGATGCCGATGCGGTCTGCGCATCCTATGTCGTACCCCTACAATGTCGTGCGGCTCAAAATGATGCAAGAGCCTACGGTGCTGGTCAATATTAGTTGACGTCGCATTATTCGATGTCTAATATCTTTATGGGTGGGGTAAAAACCGATCTTCCGCAGGCAAAAAGTCGGTCTCCGCCAGACGCGGGGGATCCGTAGCATAACTATCGGGAGGGGGGGCATGAGACTTGTGAAACCAAAAGAGACTGCATCCGGCTCGAGATTCCTGCCGTGGCACCTAAGCAGGGGTGTTATCTGTCTTTCCTCCCTGATAGCGCTGGGCTGTGGCGCAATCACCTCGGCGAATGCCCAGGTGTCGACATCGCCACCCAATGCAACGTCCGACACGCTCGAAGAAGTTATCGTCACCGCACAAAAGCGAGCTGAAAATCTGCAGGAAGTGCCTATCGCAATCACCGTGGCGAGCGGTGCTCAGCTGCAAGCAGCCAATGTGATTACCGCCAATGACCTCCCGACACTGGTTTCAGGCCTATCGATCGCCAACACGGCGAACTATTTTGCACCGCACCTCAGAGGGATTGGTACAGCCGCCTTTGGTCCCGACGTGGAAAATCCGGTCGCCCTATACGTCGATGGGGTTTATTACCCCTCGCAATTGGAAGCGCCTACGGACCTGATTGACGTCTCGCAAATCTCCGTTCTGAAGGGTCCTCAAGGGACTCTGTTCGGCCGAAACGCCACCGGTGGCGTCATTCAGATGACTACGAAGGATCCGCAGCAGGCTTTTGAAGCCGAGGCCCAGACGTCGCTCGATAATTACATAACAAGTCGGAACTACGCCTATGTCTCAGGTGGTATCGCAGCGAATTTGGATGCCAATGCGTCCTTTCGATATACCACACAGGGAAACGGCTGGGGCCGTAACACCTACAACGGTGACCAAGTTGAACGCATTGACAAGGACCTCGCCGCGCGCACCAAATGGGTTTACACACCATTTGATGAAACGACCATTCGGCTTAATCTAGATTATTCCAACGTATCCGGTACTCTGGGAGGAAATTTCGCCCCCGCTCCCGGCACAAAGCCTTTGTTTCCTGGATATGTTTCGACGTCGAACCCTTACGACGTCGATACGTATCAGACCGGACACAATTCAGAGAAGAACGGCGGAGCGAGTCTCACCGTACAACAGGGTCTCGGATTCGCCGATTTCCTCAGCATCTCATCGTTCCGCACTTACACGTTCAACGACAACTTGGTCGTGTCGCTCACTCCTGTGCCGGGCATCAACATCAGCGATTTCGAAAGTGGTCGAGACGCCACTGAAGAGCTGCAATTGATTTCCAAGAACAACAGCTTCATCCAATGGGCTACTGGGATCTATCTCTTCTATAACGAAGGATCCATCGACCCAGTCAACACTTACCTACATGGACTGCTGGCACCGACGCCGTTCTCGTTTGGCGACCAGGAGGCTGCCGACACTCTCATTACAGAATCAGTAGCCCCTTACGCACAGGCAACAATCAACTTGTCACCTCAATGGCAGCTGACGTTGGGCGCTCGCGATACTTGGGAGGAGCGCAAGCTCCATGGCTACATAGCAGGGTTTCTCGAAAACGGAATTCCAATCGGATTGCTGGCGCCATATTTTGACGAGGCTACTCGCATAGAACTGCCGAGCTACCGCGCCGCACTCGATTACAAAGTGACCGATGACGTACTCACCTACGTCTCCTACAATCGAAGTTTCAAGAGTGGCGGCTTCAATGGAAACGACCCCGCCAACTTGCCATACTTGCCCGAGATTCTGAACGCGTATGAGATTGGACTGAAGAGTGAATCACTTGACCATCGATTGCGTCTTAATGCCGCTGCCTTCTATTATGACTATAAGAACCTTCAGGAAACCAACTACATCGGCGCGCTCGTGAATTTTTATAATGGGGCAGCGGCGAGGCTGTACGGAATCGATTTGGACGCAAGTTTTCAGGTAACGAGATCCTTTCAGCTCACTGCCACGGCTGAGGGGCTGCATTCGGAATTCACGAGCTTTCCCAAGGCCGACTTCAGCACCCCGTTACCCACGGGAGGTCTCGTGCAATATACCGCCAGTGCGGAGGGTAACCGGTTGCCGTATGCCCCAACGCTCACGTTCGATGTAGGCGCCGACTACCTTATTGACCTACCGACGGGACAGCTGGATCTCAACGTCACCAACGAATTCAACAATGGCTACTTCACAGAGGCGGACAACTATCTGCACCAGCCGTCATACGACTATTTGAACCTCTCAGCGAGTTGGGTTTCCCCCGATCGGCGCTTGAATATCAAACTGTGGGCGCGCAATGTTCTCAACAAGGCGGTTGAGACTGAGGACGTGACCGGCCCTCCGGAAGGCTACGCGATCGATTATTCAAATCCCCCGCGCACTTACGGCTTCACTCTCTTGTACAAATTCGGATCTCTCTAGAGGCCAATGTTGGTCATTCAGGGCGCTGGCGATCAGATTGCAGGCTTTATCCTGCTCGAGTGCGCCCCGGTCCAAGCCGAGTGCGTCGCGCTGTTCTCCGCATCTTCCAGCGAGAATCGCCTCAAGTATTTGGAGGGCTTCCGTGAAGCCGCGTTCCTCGCCAGCAACTGCGGTCGCTTCGCACTCGAATACGTGCTTTGGGAGAACCCCGCCGCACTAGCCGCCGCCAGAGCCACCCCGATCTTTTGGGAGCACATCAGGATTGTCGAACACCATACGACTGTTCGTCACGTCTCGTTTAGCTCCTCTTACATGACGCTCGGCGCCAAGCGCATCACATTCGCACGAGGAGAACGCTTCTCGATGGCCGTGTACAGACCGGACGCTCCTAAAGCCTGGCCACAGTCACTCGATGACCTTAGAGCCAGCGTCGACCTAAAACACCATCATTCATTTGTGCAAATGGCCGAAGATCATACGAGTATCGTTCTGCTTTCGGGCGACGGGTCTGAGTCCTCCGCGGCGAACGTGGCACCATCAATACTTGGCACGCCTGACTTCCGGGATGACTTCATCGTCGTTGAGAGTATTTCCACGCCACGCGGCGGCGAGAAGCCTCACGCGGCCTACGCCCTTACGCTGCCTTCGGCGCACACATAGCTTCGACTTGGAATCAATTGCTTCCGCAATGGAATAAGTTCATGTTCAGCGATCAAGCCCGCATCTCGGTGGTCAACTCCTTACATACACTCCTGATTATCATCCATGGGAACTCCACGAACGGCCGTGGCATCCTTCTATTGAATGCTTCCGAAACTGAAGCCCGTGTTAAGCATTTGGACGGATTTGTTTCAGTATCATTCTTTATAAACGAGTCTCACGATACTATAGGCGAGTACGTCCAATGGCGTACTCCAGGACATCTTGCAGCCGCATTCAGACGCTCAGAGTTCCATGAGCATTTGCCGGTCGTTGAAAGTCTCGCCTCAGCAGAAGTGGGCTTTTATTCTGTAGAGCGCGTCATTACATCGGATGACGACTCATTGGTCATCGGGCCGTCATTCGCCGGAACAGTGGATCTGCAGGTCCTAAAATTACCCAGTGCAAACGTGGACGCTGCGCTGTCACGGATTGTGCTCTGGGCCGATGCGATGCGGACCAGCTCGAAGAGCCTAAGCGCGGTTGTGGTTCATGTGGATCGAACCAATAACAAAGCCGCTCTAGTTATGCATCATAATGCGGCGGCAGCAGACTCCGTTTGGTACTTAGGCTCGGAGACCTCCGAAATCGATCGCGCTGAGCGCTTGATGAGATATACCACGATTAGCGCGCCGGGCGTCAATGATCGCCCCATGCGATATGTGATGTCGTGCACCGCGACGCGCAAGACGCACGGCCCGTGAAGGGCGCAAGTTTAGCGATGAGGCCGCCGTGGTGCGGCTGATCGATTCGGACATTCGGACGCGCGAGGTGCTGTCGTGGAAGGGCGTGCATGTTTTTCACGCCCTGTTCTCTTCCTGCTCCCAAAAATTGCGCATATTTCTAAATCTCAAGAATATTGAGTGGATATCTCATGTGCTCGATCTCGGAAGGATCGAGAATCTCAGCGACTTCTACCTGGGAATTAATCCCCGCGGCCTCGTGCCGTGCTTGGTACACGACGGCCAAGTCCATATCGAGAGCAATGAGATCATTTTGCATCTCGAACGCGCCTTCCCAGAACCTGTGCTCATTCCGTCCACCCGGGAGCTGCGCATTGAAAGAGTCTTGAAGCATGAAAATGACCTGCATCTTGATATGCGCTCGGTGACGTTCCGATTTCTTTTCCCTCCTTCCCCCATCCCTCGCATGTCCCCCGACGCTTTAGCACGCTATTCTACCAGCGGCTCAGGGACCGTCCAGGGTAGGAAGGACTCCCACATTGCGCGCGAGATAACCTATTGGCAGAACTTTGAGGCACATGGAATATCTGATGAGGCGGTACGAGATTCGGTTCATCGTCTCCGTACAGCGTTCGAGGATTTAGACCGGACCCTACAGAGGTCAGCTTACATCGATGGCAGCACGCTCTCCGTCGTGGATATCGCATGGTTTGTCTATGTTCATCGACTTTGCCTCTGCGGTTACCCACTATCGCGGCTGCACGCATCGCTCAATGAGTGGTATGTGCGCCTTGCGCTCATGCCGCAGATAGCCAGCGAAGTCGTTCTAGCGTCTGACTTGGACCAGGTGATCAGGAAACAACAGAGCACTCTCCGTTCGAATGCACGTGACCTTGAAGCGGTGTGCGAACTTTAGACTGAGCAGGTGCTACGCCCGGGTCTCATCCTCTCGTACGACATGCCGTTGCCATAGCTTCTCGAACAGCGGCCGCTGATTCATTTCGAGTCGACCGCACAATTGAGGGCTACTTGCGTGCGCGGTCGCTCCGCAATATCCGGAATTGGATAGAGCCGCGTCGATGATCCGGCTTTAACCACCTGACCGGGTATTTCGTGACCGACGAGGCCGGGCAAATCCGATGCAATCATCAGCAATTTATCGAGTTCCACGCCCGTCTCATAACCCATGGCCTGAAACATGTGGACGAGATCCTCCGTGCACACGTTGCCCGTGGCGCCGGGGGCGAATGGACAGCCGCCCAGCCCCCCAAGAGACGCGTCGAACCGTATGATTCCGGCCCGCAGCGACGCCACCGCATTCGCGAGCCCCATACCGCGGGTATTATGAAAGTGAGCAGTGAGCTCCACTGTCGGTGAGCGCGATCGTGCCTGGGTAAATACTGCTTCCACCTGTGCCGGATTGGCCATTCCCGTGGTATCGCATAAAGAGATTTGATCGATGCCTATGTCCACAAGTCGTTCGATCAGGGTGAGCACGGGCGCAACGCCGACGGGCCCTTCGAATGGACAACCAAAGGCGGTGGATATTGAAGCGCTGATCGCAACCGAACCGCTGGCCCGTCGGGCAATGCTCGTCAGTTGCGCCAGCGACTGCTCACGCGTCATGCGTAGATTCGCAAGGTTATGGCTTTCGCTTGCGGACATCACTAGGTTGATTTCGTCGATATCTGTCGCCAAAGCTCGTTCGCATCCGCGAAGATTGGGCACCAAAGCCGTATAGATGACTCCTGGAGCGCGGATAATTCCGGCTACGACGGCTTCCGCGTCCGCCAGTGTGGGAATCGCCACCGGAGACGTGAATGAGGTGACCTCAATCTTCGCAAGCCCTGTGAGGCTTAGTCTATTGATATAAGCAATCTTTTCGTCGGTAGGAACGGCCCGCGTTTCCATCTGGAAACCGTCGCGCGCAGACACTTCCTGAATGTACAAACGTGGGCAGCCAAGAGAGCTCATGGAATTAGCCTCGATTATATAATGCCCTTTGCCTTGAGCGCGGCAATCGCATCGATTCCCAGACCTAACGATGCGAGGACTTCATTCGTGTGCTCACCCACTTCCGGACCTAACCAGCGAGTCTCCCCCGGGGTGCGAGACAGCTTGGGCACGATACCTGGAATCAGTACTTCCGGGCCCCCGCGTGGGAGTGAGTGCTTCTCGAGCATATGGCGGGCGCCGTAATGTTCATCCCGGGCGATGTCGGCGGCGGTGTAGCTCTTCCCCACCGGCACCTCCGCGAACTCCAGCCGCGCAACAACCTCGTCAATGTCATGTCGCAGCGTCCATTCGGCAATTGCTTGATCCAATTCCTCGTTGCGAGTTGCGCGGCCGTCGTTGTGAGCGAGCGTTGGGTCTTCGGCAAGATCCTCGCGGCCCATGGCACTCATCAGACGTTGAAATAAAGCATCCCCGTTCGCCGCAATGATCACGTAGCTGCCGTCGCGGCAAAGATAGGTGTTCGAAGGAGATATGCCCGGTAATCTGGACCCCGTTCGCCCGCGAACAACGCCATGCAGCGAGTACTCCGGCATTAGGCTCTCCATGACTGCGAACACGGCTTCATACAGGGCGACATCCACCACCTGGCCCGCGCCACCGTTTACCTTGACATCGTGTAAGGCCATCAGCGCCCCCACGAGACCATAGAGCGACGCAAGCGTGTCGCCAATGCTGACCCCCGTGCGCACTGGTGGGCGATCCGGGTAGCCCGTAACGTGACGCAGCCCGCCCATGCCCTCCGCTATCGCGGCGAATCCAGGCATGAAGCGGCGCGGACCTGTTTGGCCGTACCCCGAGATCCGAACCATCACCAGGCGCGGGTTGAGTGCTGACAAGTCCTCCCAACCCAGCCCCCACTTTTCGAGCGTGCCCGGACGGAAATTTTCAATCAGCACATCGGTTTCCGTGATCAGTTTGCAGACGATGCCGCGTCCCTCTTCACTCTTGAGATCGAGCGAGACAGACTTCTTGTTGCGGCTCTGTACATACCACCACAGTGATGTACCGTCGTGTAGCCTGCGCCATTTGCGCAGCGGATCGCCAGCGCCGCGTGGCTCAATCTTGATCACATCGGCGCCAAACTGAGCGAACAGAGAACTCGCGTAGGGCCCAGCGATTAATGAGCCTAATTCGAGAACCTTGAGCCCGTCCATTGGACCCTTTGCGCTCGCGCTATCCATGTCAGCTATTCCGACGGGCCGTGAATCGCGACTGTCATTGCACCAATTCCAGCGAATTCAGTGGCGATTACATCCCCTGGCACCACCGGCCCGACGCCTTCAGGCGTACCCGTGAACAAAACATCACCTGGCTGCAGGGTGTAGAACGAGGAAGCGAACACCAGTAGGTCGATGATCCCCATGACCAAGTCGCGCGTGTTGGCACGCTGCCGTAGTTCGCCGTTGACAGAAAGAGAGAACTCGATCCCGTGAGGATTTGTGAGTTCATCGGACGTCACCAGCCACGGCCCGAGCACCGAATAGGTGTCGATTGACTTTCGAAGGCTGCGTTCCTCCGGGCCGCGGGTCGTCATATCCAATCCACTGCAGTAGCCTGCAATACAAGCCATAGCCGTTTCCCGCGAAAGATTGCGCGCCTGCTTGCCGATGATAACAACCAACTCGGCTTCGTGGTCATTGCGGCGGGTCGGATCACGAATACGCACGCCATCGCCAGCCCCCACAAGCGAGCTCGTCGCCTTGAGAAATAAACCTACCCGCCGAATCTCCTCTATTCGATTGTTGTGATGTATTTCAGACTGCTCGCGCGCTTCCTGAAGATGTTTGGTGTAATTCACCGGTGCCGCCATGATCTTTCCCGGATTGGCAACCGGACTGCGCAGTGAGACGGCACTAAGGGGCAGTCTGGCGGCCATTGGAACCAACTGACGCACCCGGGTCTTCACTTCCTCGAGGTGCTCGATGAACAGATCGTGCCGCGGCAGCGGATAGCTGCATTTCGGTAACACGTCGAGCGCCGGCGTCACGTCGATCACGCTCGCGCCTTCAACGACGCCCAGTCTGGCCGCATCGAATCGACATATTTTCATGATATGCCTACCCGCGAAATGCGCAGGAGTTGCAGCCGATCGATTTGCGCCATTAACAATGATCCTGGGTGGCGGAAGTGGCCATGGTTGCCGTCCTACCGCGATTCTCGAACAGGCCAAGCTTGCGGTGCAGGGGCGCTTCGTCCGCTATGAAAGCGAACGTTGGTGAACTCTCGGATCGATTGCGCAAGACAACTTCCGCGTAACACGGGACGCAGCAGGTATCGGCTTCGATTAGAGAGAAGGCTTGATCCCCCGCCCTAAAGTCCAGAGCGCCCTCTATCACATGGAATATGGACGCGGGCGACCGAGACGGAAGGTTCAACTTCTGTCCAGGCCGTAGCATCAATGCGTAGTAACCGAGGATATTCTGCACGTCCCTGCCAGTATTGGGATTAATGTAAGCAATCTGAACCGCCTCAAGATCGGGGCGATCGCGCGCCAGTGCTTGCAGAGATGCTCGCGCGTCGCTCCACGCATAACGCAGCAATGGGTAGTTTGTTGGTTCGCGTTCGAACAGCGGGGTTGGCAGCAAACCCCCGCCTGGATAACCCGACCCACCGCCATTTCTTAAGACAGTTTGGGACTCGCCATTGTTGTGATACGAGGCTTCCATGTAATACACCAGAGGTAGATCGAGCACGTCCAGCCAAACTACGGGATCGATGCCATCGTGGCCGTGCTCGTGCCACAGACCAGTCGGAGTGAGAATGAGATCACCGCGAATCATAGGACACTTGTCACCTTCGACGGTGGTGTAGGCACCCTCTCCTTCGACAATCATACGTACTGCGTTTGGGGTATGCCGATGTGCGGGCGCCCGCTCCCCCGGCAGAAGCAACTGCATGCCAAGATAGATCGCCGGCGTAGCCTGCAACTTCGTGAGGCCGTGGCCTGGGTTCGCGAGCACCAGTACGCGCCGCTCTGCCTTCTCAATCGGCGTCAGTTCGCCTGCCTTGAGTAGCAGCGGTCGCAAGGACTCATAGGACCAAACCGTTGTCCTCGTTTGGGGACGGGGCTTATCAGGCGGCAATAGCGCCAGCAACGTCGGCCACAGCGGCACCAGGTTCTGTCGCGTCAAAGCCGATACATACTCAGAAGGCAGATCTTCGAGACGGCCTAAATCATGCATTGCGCGCCCCCACTAGACACTCATTGACGTTCCAGGCATAAATCCACTCTAGCGCATCGTAGTAGCGTTCAGCGTTACGTCCCTTCCAGAGATCATTACGTACCAAACGTTCAACACCCTTCGCGTGAAGAATGCGGCCGAATTCTCGCGCTGAAAGGACCATCCGCGCGGTGCGTGCGATCCGAGAGCGCTGATATAGCTCGAAGCCTTTCGCCAGGTCGTTATCGCTGACGCGCAACGCTTCGCTCAACGTAACCGCATCCTCGAGCGCCTGTGCAGCACCTTGTGCGAGGTATTGAAGGCTCGGATGCGCCGCATCGCCTAGCAACGCAACACGCCCGAAAATCCAGTTCCCGATAGGGTCTCGATCGGCAGTCGCCCAGCGTTTCCAGGACTTCGGTAAATAGATCAGCTGTCTAGCTCGTGGACAGACCTCTTTGAAATAGGATTGCACCTCTTCCGGCGTGCCCTCTGTCACACCCCATTCTTCTTTCTGCCGGCTGTGAAATGTCACGACGAGGTTGTACTGTTGGCCCGCTCGAAGAGGGTAATGGACTAGGTGGCAATCAGGGCCGGCCCAAACGCTGGTTGCATTCCATAATAGATCTTTCGGAAAGTCGGCTCGATTTACTACCGCGCGATAGACCACATGACCGGATACGCGGTGGGGATCATTGACGTATTGTGATCGGACCGCTGACTTGACACCGTCCGCGCCGATAAGCGCCGATCCCCTGTGTCTATGGCCCGTGGCGTCCACGACGGTTACACCTGCCATGTCTTGTTCGATCCGCTCGACTCGCCTCGAAGTCAACAATTCGATACGGCTGTTCTCTTGCGCACCCTCAAGCAGCGCACGGTGGATGTCGACTCGGTGAATGACGGCATAGGGATTTCCAAACCGCTTGCGGAAGGCCTCACCCACGACAAGGCGCCCCACCACGGTCTCGTCCAGCGCGTCATGCATCACCAACTCATCAGCGTAAACGGCACACGCACGAGCCCGCGGTCCGACCCCCAAGGCATCGAATGCGGCAAAAGCGTTGGGTCCCAGCTGAATTCCGGCGCCGATTTCGCCGAGCTCCTGGGCCTGTTCCAATACTTTGACCGAGAATCCGCGGCGGGCGAGCCCTAATGCCGCCGCAAGCCCTCCGATTCCCCCGCCGGCGACTAAGACTGGAGCCTCTGAAATGATCGCGCTCATTTGTCTATTTGATTCGAGCTCTAATCATGAGTACACTAACTATAGTACGACACTTTCCCAGGCCGGTACACAGTGATCTCTCTATAGCGGGCGGACCCTTGGCACCACCTTTACCAGCGGTTCGCCGGTTGCCCGAGACGCCGACAGAGCTCGAGGACTTTCCCGGTCATCAAATTCGGCGGCTGCAGCAGATTGCGGTGGCCATATTCCTGGAGGAATCCGAGCCGTACGGAATCACCCCGGTGCAGTGCGCGGCGATGATGATGGTGAATACGAGCGCAGACCTGGATCAGCGAAGTCTCGCGCGCTCAATTGGCTTTGATACGTCAACCATTGCCGGCGTAATCGATAGATTGGAAGCGCGCGGGCTGTTGCGCCGTAGCCTCTCGGCTCTTGACGCCCGAGTACGCTTAATCACCTTGACGGACAAGGGGCGAGTCTTGCTTGAGCGTCTAATGCCTTGCGTAATGCGCGCTCAGAATCGGATGCTTGCGCCGCTTGCGGAAGCTGAGCGCCCGGACTTTATGCGGATGTTGCGCAAACTCTTGGCGTCGAACAATGAACTGAGCAGGGCACCCGCGCTGACAGACCCCGCGGTCAGCTAACTCTGAGACAATTACCGAAGGAGAATGTCATGGTCAAATTGGATCCTAGCGCCGGGTGTCTCGTGATGATCAACACCTTTACCGTCGATCCAGCCAAGGCCGATGAGCTGCTGGCGGTTCTATCGCGGGCTACCGAAGAGCGTATGCGGCACATGCCGGGCTTTATCTCGGCCAATCTCCATCTCAGTCGCGATAGGCGCCATGTTGCAAATTATGCCCAGTGGCGAAGCAAAGAAGATCTCGAGGCGATGATGAAGAATCCGGATGCGGGTGTTCATATGCGCGAGGCGGCGAGCCTGGCAATCTCCTACGACCCGATCTATTACGATTTGCGCGAAAGCCACCTCGCTGCCCCACTCAGACAGGCAAGCTAGGACGCTGCAGATATTTCTTATTCGAAGGCTCTTGGCCATTCCGGTAACTCATTGAGAATTCTTATTATCGGGGCCGGCGGCCGTCTCGGCCAATATCTCGTACATCAGGCCCTGGCTGCAGGTTTTACCGTTACAGCCCTCGCCCGGTCGCCCGCCTCGCTGCAATCCGCCCATGAACATCTGACGGTTGTCAAAGGCGACCTTCTCGAGCCTGCCTCCTTAGAAACTCTGGTTCGCGGCCACGATGCCATTCTTGTCACAGTCGCGCCGAAGGTGAACTTTCGCCGATTCCGACAGAAGAGCGACCTCCTCTCGAAAGGAGCGATAAATCTATGTTCCGCGATGATCAACATGAAAGGCGCGAGGTTACTTTGGGTCACCTCCGCCGGCGTAGATCCCGAGTATGCAAGAGCCAAGAACTTTCTCTATCGACGAATCATAAGACCCTTTTTTCTGGCGAATATTTATGCCGACTTGAAGCTTTCGGAGGAAACTCTGGCAAGGAGTGCACTCACTTGGGTTGTCCTACGCCCCTCCCGCCTCACTGATGGGCCGCTTACGAAGACCTACCGGGTTCAAGCTGGTGGTATCCCAAAGAACGCCTCTGAAATCTCGCGTGCCGATGTCGCTCACTTCATGCTTAATGAAGCAGTCGAGCAGCAGTACAATTTCCGGAAACCCATTATCGCTTATTGAGCAATCGCGCAACGGCTCTTAGGCACCAAGGGCGGTGTCTTTGACACCCATAGCGTGCGCAACGAGCAGATAGTCTTCGGGCGCTATTTTGAATAAATCATACGGTGCCGGTAAATCCGCAGGCACACCTGCCCACGTATGAGCCGGCGGATCTGGCGCGCCGCCGCCCGGACATCCGCCGCGCCGAAGCGATCCTGCACCAGGCGACCGCCGAAATCGGCGTGGCAATCGCCGGGCTCTATCCTCGCTTGCCTCTACCGCGCGCTCGGCGGCGGCTGGGAATAGAAGATAGCTCGATGGTAGTGTTCAGAACCTTACGCGGACGCCGCCGAAGGCCGCCAAAGGATATGCCGGGCTGGTGAATCGATTGTCGACTCCCGGACCATTGGTCACGCCATCCGCGGGAACGCCCGGCGCCCCTATACCCGTCGGATCGCTGAATACGCCATAGGTCGCGTACTTC
>Ga0181537_10001619_pt1 | contig 20514 bp, 19 predicted proteins | sample PEATcosm2014_Bin_39_FD_119765 | JGI IMG/M metagenome (GOLD analysis project Ga0181537, IMG submission 119765) | Peatland microbial communities from MTU Mesocosm Facility, Houghton, MI, USA - PEATcosm2014_Bin23_10_metaG | ecosystem: Environmental > Terrestrial > Soil > Wetlands > Peat | place... | reverse complement strand
TGCTCCATGCAATGGTAAGGGTGAAAAGGTGCGGTAAGAGCGCACCGCTCCGGCAGTAATGACGGAGGCATGGTAAACCCCACACGGAGCAAGACCAAATAGGGAGGGAAGTGTCCGTCCGAAGCCAGGCGGTGCTGCGCGTCGGCCCGACGCGTTCAGGGAGCTTCAGCATGCACTGCTCGAAAGGGCTGCTGCATGCAATGCCCGAAACCTCCGGGTAGGTCGCTGATGAGTGTCCGCGGCAACGCGGCGCCTAGAGGAATGACCGCATAAAACAGAATTCGGCTTACGAGTCCTTTTGCCGAATACCACGACGGCCCCGAGGGAGAGATCCTTCGGGGTCGACCATTTTTTGGATCAGGCCCACCCACTCCGCTACCATCGATTCATGCTGCGAGTGAAGCTGCTTTCCCCCGGCGCGAAGCTGCCCGCCGTCGCCCACCCTGGCGAAGATCTGGGCTATGACCTGTTTGCCCTCGAAGGGATAGTCCTCCCTCCGCATGCAACCGTCCGCGTCAGAACCGGCATTGCCGTCGAGGCTCGCCATCCTGAGACCGGCGCTCCGCTCGGCCTGCTCGTGCGTGATCGTTCGTCGATGGCGGCGCGCGGCATTGCCACCACAGGCGGCGTCATCGATGCCGGCTACCGCGGCGAGATTCTCGTCCTGATGACCAACCTCGGCGACGCAGTCATCGAGCTCAAATCCGGCGAAAAAATTGCGCAGATGATTCCAATCCCCGTTCTCACGGGCCTTGTCCTTGAGGTTAAAAGTCTGGAAGTCTCGGCGCGTGCTGAGAAAGGTTTTGGAAGCTCGGGAGGCTAAGCCGTGGCGCGTGTTTTCTGAAACCTTCCTCGCGTCCACGCCGCGAGCTTTTTTGGCCAGTCTTTGTCCATGCAGGGCCGCTCGATCAACACAAAGTAGGCGGCGCCTACGGCGATGAGCAGCGGAACAATCAAAACCTCCGCTATCATCATGCGTACATAGAATCCGTGGATACTGGGAAACAACTTCATATACACGCGAAATATGGTCTGCAGTCCGATCGAATGGGTCAGATAGATGCTGTAGCACATGCCTCCGATCACCGTAACGATGGGTATGCGGAAGAACCATGGCACGACGACACCTTTGAATGCGCCAATAAAGAGAATGATCAAGAGAAACGGCCCCCACGAGTACCACGCTTCCTCGCCAATTGAAAAGAAAAGAAACCAACCCGGAATCGAAACCACATCCCAGAGCCAATGCACGCGGACCCGCGGCAGCAGCGTGACGTAGAGATCGGCCACGGCCATTCCCGCCACAAAGAATCGGATCCAGTAGGCGATTGTGTTGAAAAAGTAGGGAGCCAGGCCTGACGCTGCGCCAGGCGCGTCCAGGTTAGCGGAGACGATAGGCTTCACCAGCAACCAATAGCCAATCAGAAACCCATACAGCAGTAGTCGTCGCGTTGCAGTGGATTTGCGAAAAAAAATCAGCGCAAGCAGCGGAGCAATCAGATAGAACTGAATCTCGATCTCCAGCGACCAGCCGACAAGCTGCACTTCAGGCGCAGTGTGATAGATGAATAGATGCAGATAAAACAGCCCGGCGACAAAATGAGGCAGGATCTGCATGAAAGTGAGCGACCGTGCAACCATCACGGGATACAGCCGGATAAGCTGGCTAAGCAGATAGGGCGGTTCGATCCGTGTCAGGCGGCGCATAAAATATTGCTTCAGGGAGACACGGCCGTCGCCCAGCAAGCGCTCGCGCGCAAATGGAATCGCAAGTACGAAGCCGCTGAGCGCGAAAAAGACCTCGACCCCGCGACCTCCGTTAAACAGCGCTGCCACTAGAAATGCGAATATGCGGTTGGTTGGCGCTTGCGTGCTGTTCGCCCCATCGTCCATTCCAGTCATGAAGGCGACGTGATAGCAGACGACCGCGCCGATGGCGATAAATCGCAGGCCATCGATCTCCGGGATATAGCGGCCTCCCGAGGTGATCCGCCGAAATCTTGAGATTAAATCGAGTCGTTCGCTGGTGGGAGCCACAGCACTAGACTAAACGCAATGCGGCGAGAGGGAAGATGTCTGTTTGTAACGCACTGCCGTTTGATGCGGTCGAGGGTTTATGCGCAGTTTTGAGGCAAGCGTCGGCGTTGAGCAATGTGTGTACCATGCTCTATCGTCTTTTCAGCATCACGAGATCCTGCAGATGGTCGATGATACCCGGAACATACTGGGACAGCTCGAAGTCAGAGTTGTTCCAATGCTCGCGGATAAATTCTTCTGAGAAATAGATCACGCCGTAGTCTTCATCGATTCCGATTACGTTGCTGCCAATGTTCCAGATCTCTTCGGCGGCTTTGATATGTTCGGGTTTGGCGCTGCCCTCATAGTAGTAACCCTTCTCCTTGAGCAGGTTTTGCCAATCCGCGGGCACGATCCCGGCAGGGTCCTTGGCTCTCAGTTCCATTGCATGGACTCCGAGGACCGTCAGGCAGCAGAGTCCGCCTGGGCGAGTGATGCGGGCCAGTTCTCGCAGCCACAGTTCCTGGTCGCGCACGTTCAGGTGAGAAAAAATTGAGACCGAATAAATCAGGTCAAATTGCTTGTCTGCATATTTCAGCGGCGGGAAAAAAGCGCTCGTATAGGCCTCGACCTTCGGATACGCAGTTTTGATGAAGTCGATCGACCGATTGTTCACATCGCATGCAAAAACCTTCAGTTCCGGAAAAAATCTCGTCACCTGCAGCAGCTGGCGTCCAACCCCGCAGCCGAAGTCGAGCACTTTGGCGGGGAAACGCAGATCCACCCCGTCGATCTGTGCTGCCGTCACAATAGGCAAAGTCGTCGTCAGTCCCGACTCATAGTAATGCCGGATCGTGTGCGACGAGGTTCCCCGCATCCTGGAATTCGGAGGCACCGGAAAATCCACGACGCCGATCGCGCGAAGAACCCCGACCTTCACCCATTGGTACTTGTCGATCAGCGATTTTGCAAAAGCTTTTAAGAGATACTTCTGCGCCTGCGGATTCGTAAGAACAATCTTCAGTTTTCCGGGCATAACGCCAGTTTACGACATGCAAAGAGCACGCCACAACGACCGGGCCAATCGGACGTGAAGGGCTTGATCGATTACCGCGACACGTGCAAAGCAATCTGATCTCCGCACTGCGAGGCCACGCGCTTCCGACCCCGGCTCGGTTGCCAAACCGGGGTCAAAGGCGCGGGTGCTTCACTCAGTCTTTCCCCAGCCCATCGTTCTTGTGATAGTTCGGATATTGCGGTTTCTGGATCTCCGGAATCGGATTCGCCTTCAGTTCGTCGAGCACCATCTGCACGCCGGTTTCGAGCTGCAGGTCGTGACCCGCTGCGACGTCCTTGGGCAACTCTTCCACCGGTACGTCGGGCGCGATGCCGTGATTTTCCACTTCCCAATCGCCGTGCAGTCCATAGATCGCATAGCGCGGAGCCGTCACATAGCCTCCATCCATCAGCGGCGGGTAGCCACCAATTCCCACCAGGCCGCCCCAGGTCCGGGTCCCGATCAGCTTGCCGATGTCAGCCTTGCGGAAGTACCACGGCATCGCATCGCCGCCCGAGCCGGAGTTCTGATTGATCAGCATCACCTTGGGCCCGAAGATGGCGCCGACAGGGTCGTGAATCGACTTGCCGTCGCGCTCGCTCGCCCCCGAAAGCGGGAAGCGTTTCAGCACATCTACCACGTAGTCGGCGATGAACCCACCCTCGTTCCAGCGCTCATCCAGCACCAGCGCCTGCTTGTCGAGCTGCGAGTAGAAATAGCGGTTAAAGCTGTCGTATCCCGCTCCGCCGGTGTTTGGCATATAGACATAAGCCACCTTGCCGCCCGAGAGTTGATCGACCTTGCGCCGGTTGCCTTCAACCCAATCGATGTTGCGCAGGCCGTCCTCGTCATCGATCGGCACAACCGTCACGTCGCGCCCATCCTTGCCGTCGGGATTGGGACCAACGTGGATCACCGTCTGCTTTCCCGCGGTCCCATCGAATGCCCGATAGAGATTGTCGTCGCCCTTCAAGTCGCGACCGTTGACCGCCAGCAGATACTCGCCCTCTTTCACATAAACGCCCGGCAGTGTCAGTGGAGAAGCCAGCCCCGGCGTCCAGTTCTGTCCGCCAAGAATCTTGGAGATCCGGTAGCGGCCGTTTTCAATCTTGTAGTCCGCGCCCAGCAGCCCGGTCCTGGGCGCGTGGTCCGGGTGATATGGGCCTCCAACAAACATGTGCCCGATCGTGATCTCGCCTAGCATTTCCGTCGAGAGATAGCTGAACTCCGCCCGCGAAGCCAGCCCGTCAAGATACGGCTTGTACTTCGCCTCGATCTTCGGAATGCTCAGGCCATGCGTATTCGGGTCGTAGAGGAAGTCTCTCTCGATCCGCCAGGTCTCATAGAAGATCTGCCGCCACTCCGCACGCGGATCAATGGTGGTTTGCATACCGCCCATGTTGAGCGGTTTGCCGGGGCCTTCGTTGCCCGGCTTTAGTTCGTCAGCCGAGGCAATGGTGAATCCCCCGTGCCGCGCGTAGATCACCTTCGATCCATCTGCCGAGACACTGAACGCATCGAGATCGCCGAGCACTTGCTCGGGTTGGCGTTTCTCCAGCGTGAAGCGCCAGAGCGCGCGGATTCCCGGTCCCGGGTTGTCTTCATCCGATGTGCGGCCCACCGGGCCGCCTTCGGCGAGATAGAAGACACCATCCTTGCCCGCGATCAGGTTGTTGTAGTTGCGCGGCGGCACCGGCATCGAGAGAATGCGGTTGCCGATGTTCTCGAGATCGACGGTGACTTTGACGGTCTTATCCTTGTCCTTATCTTTGTCCTTGTCTTTGTCTCCGTCCTTATCCTTGTCGCTCGCCTTGTCCTTGTCTGCGTCCTTGTCTTTATCCTTATCCGTCTTGGCATCTTTCTTCTTGTCGTCAGCGGACTTCTGATCATCGGCCGACTTATCCGCATCCTTCTTCTCTTCCTTGATCTTTTCATCATCGCTCTCCGGCGGAATCGGCGACGCCCCGTCCTTGGCCAGCACAACTACATACGGCGCGCTGCTTTGCGCACGATCGAGCGAAGACAGGTCGATCCCCGCGCTCGACGGTCCGTCGTTGGTCGATGCCAGGAAATAGAGATACTTTCCGTTGTGGTCAAACGCCGGACTCGTGGCATCGCTCATGCCATCGGTCACCTGGGTAAATTTGTGTGTGTCGAGTGAATAAAGAAAGATCGCGTTCAGCGAATTGTTCAGGTCGCGCTGATAGGCAATCCACTTCGAGTCGGCTGACCACACCGCGCCAAAGTTGTTGCCAAAGCTCCCATATGTCCCTGAATCGACGAGCAGGGGCTTGCCCGCTGGTACGTCCACCACCCACAGGCGCAGATGCTTGTCGGTGTAGGCGATGTGCTTTGAGTCCGGCGACCAGGTCGGGTTATAGAAGTAGCTGGGTTCGGGTCCGAGGTCGATCACTGTCGGCGCTTTGAATCCCGTCTGATCCTGCAGATAGAGTCTGTATTCACCCGACGCGTCTGAGAAGTAGGCGATGGTTTTCCCATCCGGCGACCACGCAGGGTTGCGCTCCGCGGCGCCGGGTGTGTTGGTCAGGTTCCGCGTATCGCCTTTTTCGGCCGGGATGGTGAAGATCTCGCCGTGCGCCTCAAAAACCGCCCGCGCGCCAGAGGGCGAGATGTCGCCATTGCGAATCTCATCCGGCGTCACCGCGGCAAAATGCGGCTCCAGGCTGGGCAACTCGCCATGAATCTGAATCGAAACCGGCGTGTCTTTGTTGGTAGCCGTATCGACAAGATGGATCGACCCAAATTGCTCGTAGACCAGCGCGCCCGGCCCGGCCTGGAACGACTTCAGGTCGAAGCCTGTGTTTGAAACCACCTGGCTTACTTCCTTCGTACCGTTGTCGTAGCGAAAGAGCGATACGGGTCCCTTGCGGTCAGACAGAAAGTAGATGGAATCGCCCACCCATACCGGGTTCGAGTCGTTTGAGTTTTCGCGCGGCACCTTCACGAGGTCGAGCGTTTTGAGATTGACGATCCATATCGGTGTCGTCTGGCCGCCCACATAGCGCTTCCACGCCGGCTGCCACTTTGTATAAGGCTCGTAGGCAATCGACTCACCGTCCGGCGAAAACGATCCTGAGTAAGCCGCCGGAAGTGGCAGCGGCTCCGGCATGCCCGATCCATCGGCGTGCACCAGGAAGAGCCTGAGAAAATGCCGATAGCTCAGGGCCATGCTCGCAACCAGCACGCTCTTGCCGTCGCGCGACCAGCCCATCACAGCGCTGCCGGTTGGGTGCCAGGTGATGCGCCGCGGCACGCCGCCGCTCGATGACACAATGTAGACATCCGTGTTGCCCTCGAGATGCGCCGAGTAAGCGATCTCCGATCCATCGGGAGAGAAATACGGACCCACCCTGACCTGGCCGTTGGACGTCAGGCGCTGGGCCTCGCCGCCCTGCCGGCTCACTGTCCATATGTCGTCTGCATAGACAAAAGCGATCTTGTCCTGCGAGAGCGAGGGATTGCGAAGCAGCAACGGAGTTTCTGCGGTCGCGACAGGAACGAGAGCGGCGGCAAAGAACAAAACTGCCAGCGCAGCAAAGCTTTGCGCCAGGCGGAAGGAAAGGTGTTTCATCGAGCCTCCATTGAACTGCGTGATGATGCATCGCGAGCAGTGTCGCCGGCTAGACGACCCCAAAATGCGCGCGGACAAATATGCGTGTCGAAACACAAATCAATTTGTCGATGGTCGCCTTGCATGGGGGAGTGCTGCGGCACACAAATCCACGCAGCCTGAGCCAGATACGAATGATAATTACCAGATGTTCCCATGCCCCAGGCGGCCAGCGCAACCATGCTATCAGCCAGATTCGAGGGCGACCCAGAGTTTTGTGACCGGCGGGCAGCGAGTTTTGGGGCTCGCCGGAGTCTGCGTCTATTCCACTGTGACTGACTTGGCCAGGTTGCGCGGCTGGTCCACATCGCATCCGCGGCGCACGGCAATGTAATAAGCCAGCAACTGCAGCGGCACAATCTCGATCAGCGGCGACAGCAGCTCAAACGCCGGCGGAATGTGGATCACGTGCTCCACCAGCCCGCCAATCGTCGTATCGCCCTCAGTCGCAACCGCAATCACGCGGCCTGACCGCGCCGTTACTTCTTGAATATTCGAGAGCGTCTTTTCGTAGCGCAGCTTCGATGCCGGGTCCGCCTCATCGCGCGTCGCCAGTACCACCACTGGCAGCGTCTCATCGATCAGCGCATTCGGCCCGTGCTTCATCTCGCCGGCCGGGTAGCCCTCAGCGTGAATGTAGGAGATTTCCTTGAGCTTGAGCGCGCCCTCGAGCGCGATAGGGAAGTGAATGCCGCGGCCGAGATAAAGAAAGTCGCGCGCGTTGGCGAAACTCGCCGCTAGCTGCTCGCATTGCGCAGCCCGGTTCTTGAGCACCTCTTCAACCTTCGCGGGCACGCGGCTCAGCTCTTCCATCAGCGCCACCGAGCGCTCCGTGTCGATGCGGCCGCGCAGCTGTCCCAGCTTCAGCGCCAGCAGAAATAGCGCTGTCAGTTGTGCGGTAAAGGCCTTCGTCGAGGCCACGCCGATCTCCGGTCCGGCATGCGTATAGATGGCGCCGTGCGCCTCGCGCGCCACCATCGCCCCCACCACGTTGCAGATCGCCACCGTCTTTGAGCCCAGCAGCTTCATCTCCCGCTGCGCCGCCAATGTGTCCGCGGTCTCGCCCGACTGCGTGATCAGCAGCCCTAGCGCGTTGCGGTCGGGAATCGGGTTGCGATAGCGATATTCGCTCGCGTAGTCCACGTCCACCGGCAGCCGCGCCAGCCGCTCGATCATGTACTTCCCCGCCAGCGCCGAGTGCCAGCTTGTTCCGCAAGCCGCGATGTTGATGCTCGATGCGTTGGCCAGTTCCTCATCGGCAATGTCCATCTCGCCCAGGAACACCTTGCCCGAATCCAGCGACACGCGGCCCATCGTGGTGTCGCGGATGGCGCGCGGCTGCTCAAAAATCTCCTTGAGCATGAAGTGCTTGTAGCCGCCCTTTTCCGCCTGAATCGGATCCCACTGAATGCGCGTCAACTCGCGCTTGATCGGCTTGCCGTCAAAGTCCGTGAGTTCGACACCTGCCGGCGTCAGAATCGCCATATCCCCGTCGGCAAGAAAGTAAATATCCCGCGTGTGATGCAGAATGCCCGGTACATCCGAGGCGACAAAGTATTCTCCATCACCCACGCCGATCACCACCGGCGGTCCAGATCGCGCAGCCACGATCTTGTTCGGCTCCGCCGCCGACAAGATGCCCAGCGCAAACGCCCCCGTCAGCCGCTTCACCGCGCTGCGCACCGCTGCCTCCAGCAAAATCGGCTTGCCCGCAGCTTTCGCGTCCTTCTGCACCTGCTCAATCAGGTGGGCAATGACTTCTGTGTCAGTTTCTGTAACAAACTTGTGACCCTGGGCGGTCAGTTCGCGCTTCAAATCGAGATAGTTTTCGACGATTCCGTTGTGCACCACCACGATGCGTCCGGTGCAGTCGCGATGTGGGTGCGCGTTCTCTTCTGTCGGGCGGCCGTGCGTAGCCCAACGCGTGTGCCCTATGCCAAAGGTGCCGGTCAGCGGGTGATCGCGGAGCACTTCTTCAAGATTGCCCAGCTTGCCGGGCGCGCGACACACCTCCAGCACCGCCGTGTTGGGGCTGCCCACCGCTATTCCCGCCGAGTCATATCCGCGATATTCCAGGCGCCGCAGGCCTTCAATAATCAGCGGGACGACTTTCTTGTTCCCGACATACCCCACAATTCCGCACATATTGCGATTCTATGCGAAGGCAGCGCAATCGAAAGATTACGAGCGCGTGGGGCGCAGGTTCGATTCCGAAGATGGAACCGGTTCCTGCCCAGCCTCAACTATTCCTCTATGCGGTATGTGAATTCTTCGATGACAGGATTGGTCAGCACTTCGCGCGCGATCCGCTCCACCTCGGCGCGCGCGGCTTCGGCAGCCATGCCATCCGCCAGGGTCAGCGCAAAATACTTGCCCTGCCGCACTGCGGTAACGTCGCCAAAACCGATCTTGCGCAAGGCGTTGTGGATCGTTTGGCCCTGGGGATCGAGGACCGATGCCTTCAAAGTGACATAGACATGCGCCTTCATTATCCGTGATTATATAAGGGCCAGCCACGAAGCATGCAGGTCACCAAACTCCAGTCGTGGCTCCGGCAAATATCGGCCTTACTACTTTCCGGTCTCGGCTTCGCTTGCCAGACCCGTTCCCCCAACGCTCTCGAGGAGAAGCAAGACGAATGGTTAATTATCTTGAGTTGCCCATCGGCGACCGTGCGCCCGAGGTCTTTCGGGCCGTGATCGAGATTCCTAAAGACGGCACCAACAAATTTGAATACGACAAGCAGCTTCACGTCTTCAAACTCGATCGCAATCTCCACTCGCCGGTCCACTATCCCGGTGATTACGGCTTTATTCCCTCCACCCTTAGCGACGACGGCGATCCGCTCGACGTGCTTGTCCTGGTGCCCAGCCCGAGCTTTCCCGGATGCGTCCAGGAAGTCCGTCCCATCGGACTCGTTGAGATGCTCGACCAGGGCGTTCTCGACGAAAAGGTGATCGCCGTCGGCAAAAACAATCCGCGCTACACCAATGTGTGGAATTACACCGACATCTACCCGCACATGATCAAAGAGATCACCCACTTCTTTTCCATCTACAAAGATCTCGAGGGCAAGCGTGTCGAGGTCAAGGGCTGGCACGATGCCGCCTATGCGCGCGACCGCGTCATCCGCGCCGTCAAGATGTTCGAAGAAGGCAAATCCAAAGCAAACTCACCCAAGCTGCGCAAGGTATCCGGCGGCAAGGCATAAAAAGCAAGGGCCGCTCCGCGCGGCCCTTGTCACCTTCAATTCAATTTGCGCACTCGCGGCTGATGATCCTAGTCTGCCGCTTGCGCTGCGGCCAGGCGCCGGCGCACGCGGGGTGCAGCCGTCAGCCAGTAAAGCACCGGCCCCAGCAGCCCGACTGCACTTGCGAAGAGCAGCGCTGACGTCGACCCGATCAGCTTTTCGTCGCGCGAAACCCACAGCGCGTAACCGATCAGCGCTGTCGGACCCACCGCCAGTGCACAGGCAAAGGCCAGGTTGCCCGCCTTGAAAGGCCGCTCCAGCTTCGGCTCGCGAATGCGCAGCACGATCAACGCGACAAACTCCAGCAGCAGGCTCGTTCCATACAAAATCAGGTCGATCGAGATCAGCCGCTCAAACGGCAGCTTCAGCGCCAGAGCCCACGCAGCCCCGCACAGCAGCACGCTCACCCACGGCACTCCGTGGCCATTCCGCCGGGCCACCACTTTCGGCAGCATGCCGTCCTCTGCCATCGCCATCGGCAGTCGCGTATAGCTCATCACCAGCGCGTTAAACATGCCAATTCCGGTGATCGCGCCTCCTGCCACTATTGCTGCTCCCAGCCAGGGCCCGCCCAGCGACGTCGCTGCCGTCATCCAGTCGCCGGTCGTGAAGTGTTCCCCCGACAACCCCGTGAACGCCATCGCTGCGATAGGCAAAATGTACGTCACCGCCACCAGCACCGTCGCGCCGATCATTGCCCGCGGATAATTGCGCTGCGGATTCTCCACTTCCTGCGCCACCGTCGACGCATTGTCCCATCCCATGTAATTCCACAGCGCCACCAGCACCGCTGTCGAGAGCGCCGAGCCCGTCACAGGCTGGGCCCAGTGCACCGCGGGATGCGCCCCAAATCCCCGCCCGATGGCCAGCACCATGAACACCGCGAAAGGCGCCAGCAGCAGCACAAACATCCACACCGATCCTTCGCCCACTGCCGGCGCGCCGCGCAGATTCCAGAGACAACAAAGCACCACCACCGCAAGCGACCACGCGTAGCCATTCCATCCCGCCGTCAGCGCCGGGTTAAACTTGCCCAGATAAAGCACAAAGATGGCCGGATAAATGGCCATATCAAAAATGCTCGCCGAGAGCGACAGCCAGCCTTCCTGGTATCCCCAGAAGGGGCCCAGTGCCCGCCGCACCCAGATATAAAAACCGCCCTCCGCCGGAATCGCACTCGCCAGCTCGCCGATCATCAGCGCTGTCGGCAGCGACCACAGCACCGGCAGGATGAGCAGAATCAGAATCGCGCGTCCAAATCCCGCTCCGCCTAGAATGTCCTCAATCCCATACGGACCGCCCGACACCATGAAGTAGGTGGCTGCGATCAGCGGCAAAATGCGCAGCTTTCCCCGCGTCGGTTTGAGGGCAAAAACCATAACAGTGAGACTAACAACTTTTGACCCCCACCAAAAGAGAAAAGTGAGAGATTACATTACGCAGAATCATCGCTTTGCACCCTGACAAAACGACCTCGCCTCTGGGCGCGCCTTCACCGTTCGCAAAGCGGCCCAACCGGTGCGCCGGTTGGGTTTTTAACAACCCGGCAAAATAGTTGTTGCAACGAATAACTGACTCGCGCATCCAACCAACTGAAAAGGAGCAATACACCATGACTGCAACCGCCGCCGTTTCCTCCAGCGTCACCACCTGGAACATCGATCCCGCCCATTCCACGGCCGAGTTCAAGGTCAAACACATGATGATTTCCAACGTGAAGGGCAGCTTCAAGGGCATCACGGGCGTCCTCAAACTCGACGAAGCCGATCCCAGTCGTTCCTCAATCGAGGCCACCATTCCCGTTCCAACTCTCGTCACGGGCGACGACCAGCGCGACGCCCATCTCAAGAGCGCCGACTTCTTCGACGCAGAGAAGTACCCGACCTTCACCTTCAAATCCACCGAGGTCGGCCGAGTCGGCGCGGGCGAACACGCCGTTACCGGCGAACTGACCATGCACGGCGTCACCAGGGTCGTGAGCTTTGCCGTCGACGGTCCCAGCGAACCCGGCAAAGATCCATGGGGCAACACCCGCATCGGCCTTTCTGCTACCGCGCGCATCAATCGCAAAGACTTCGGACTCTCCTGGAATGCAGCCCTCGAGAGCGGCGGCGTCCTCGTCGGCGAAGACGTCACCATCACCCTCGAAATTCAGTTCATCAAAGCCTGAACGTCGCTCGTGGCCGGCTCCCGTCTCGCCGGCCAGATTACCTGTTGCAACGAATATCCTCCTCGTGAATCTAATTGTCAGGTGGTAGCCCCTCCCCCCGGGGCCGCTCACCCGGGAGGTCTATCCATGTCGCTTCGTGCAGTCAAAGAAATTCATCAAACCACGCCAACCATTGAGGGCGCCGGCGTCAAGCTCCAGCGCGCCTTTGGCTTCGGCAAAACCAAGGAGTTCGATCCATTCCTGTTGCTCGACGATTTTCGCAACGAGAATCCCGCTGACTATCTCGCCGGATTCCCCTGGCACCCGCATCGCGGCATCGAGACCATCACCTACGTGTTGGCCGGCGAAGTCGCCCACGGCGACAGTCTCGGCAACAAGGGCCGCATGACCGCGGGCGATGTCCAGTGGATGACCGCCGGCAGCGGCATCCTGCACCAGGAGATGCCCAAGGGCGACGAGCGCGGCCGCATGCACGGCTTCCAGCTCTGGGCCAATCTGCCCGCCTCGCTCAAGATGACCGACCCGCGCTACCAGGACATTCCTTCTGCTGCGATCCCCGAGGTCACCGAAGACGACGGCACCAAAGCGCGCATCATCTGCGGCGAGTTCTGGGGCAAGCGCGGCCCGGTCGAGGGCGTTGCCGCCGATCCCAGCTACGTCGACATCTCGGTGCCGCCTAACAAGCTGCGCCGCATCCAGGTCGACGTCACGCGCAACGCCTTCGCCTACGTCTTCGCGGGCTCGGGCAGCTTCCACGGTGCTTCCGATCCGCAGGCTGTGCTTACTGAGTCGGCAGTGGATCCAAACGCGGCCGCCAAGTACGATGCGAAAAACCACTCGCTCGTCCTCTTCGATCGTGGAGATGAGATCGTCGTCCAGGCCGGCCCCGAGGGCATTCGCTTCCTCCTCGTTTCCGGCAAGCCGCTCGAGGAGCCCGTCGCGTGGTACGGTCCCATCGTCATGAACACCCAGGCCGAACTGCGCCAGGCCATGAGCGAGCTGCAATCCGGCTCCTTCATCCGCAACAAATAAGCGGCTCGTCCAACGCAGCCCCTCAGCTCGCCCCGTCCAGATCTTTCCGGACGGGGTTTGTTTTTCACAACAGGATTCCATGCAGGATCTCGCCGGGCCGCTTCCCCCTCTCCCTCAGCGCCCGCACACTCACTGCATCGCTCCGCTTCGCCAGCCGCTTTCCGTTCTCATCCACCACTAGCCCGCAGTGAAACCACTTTGGATCGGCAAATCCCAGCGCCCGATTGAGCAGCATCTGCCGCGCCGTCGACTTCAACAGGTCCGCTCCGCGTACCACTTCCGTAATCTGCATCGCCGCATCGTCGACCACACACGCAAGCTGATAACTCGAAACTCCATCCCTCCGCATAACCACAAAATCGCCAAAGTCTACGCCCGCCACAAACCGTTGCGGCCCCAGGTTCCCATCCACAAACTCGATCGCCTCGCCATCCGGCACGCGAAAACGCCAATTCGCGCCAGCTTCTCCCACCAAAGTTTTCTGCGCAGCTCTAGCGGCCTCGGAGTTTTCTCCACGCCGTGGTCGGCAAGTCCCCGGATACACCGGCTCATCCTCCAGCGCCTCCGCCCCCTCATGCGGAGCGTTCAGTGCCGCCGCCAGATCGTTTCGCGAACACCGGCACGGATAAATCCATCCACCCGCCCGCAGCTTCTCCCACGCCGCCCGATACAGCTCACCCCGCTCGCTCTGCGCATAGGGCCCAAACGGCCCGCCCACATCCGGCCCCTCATCCCACCGCAGGCCCAGCCAGCGCAAATCTTCGAGCGCCGCATCGGCATATTCCTTGCGGCTCCGATCGGGATCCAGATCTTCCATGCGCATCACCAGCGTGCCGCCCGCCGCGCGCGCCCGCTCCTGCGCCGTCCAAAACGTCCGCGCGTGACCCACGTGCAGATAGCCCGTCGGCGACGGCGCAAGCCTGCCCCGATATCCCGGCTTCGCTGCTGAATGGTGTCTCGCCACGCTGCAATCCAGTGTAGCCATCGCAACAAAAAAGGTCAGGGCCTAAGCCCTGACCGTCGCACATGAAATCCTGCCCGCCCGCGGGCCCTAATCTGAAACGTCGTGCTCGCCATCCTCATCGTGGTGATGGCTATACTTCCCGATGTTTTCGTTCAGATGATCGGGATCGACCGACACCTGCACCACATCCATCTCGTGCCCGTCCACATCGATCACAAACAATCCCATCCGCTGCCCCTCGGGCCGCATGAAGATGAGCGTCTGCTCGCCGCCCTTCTTGCTCGTTTCGCGAATGATCCGTTCCCATCCTGAACCCAGCTTCTGCTCGACCAGTTGATTCAGTTCGTCGCCGTCTACACCGGTCCCGAAGTTCTCGATCTCCGCGACGTGCAAATTGCCTACGCCCTCATGCGTCGACTTGCGCGCAATTAGGCTGATCACGCCGAGGAAGGGAATTCGCGTCGCATGCACGTGATAGTGGCTCTCAATCGAGTCGACCACGCCGTCAAATCCACCTTCGCCGCCGCCCGCCAGCACCGCCACCGGAATCAAAAGCGCAAAGATGCAGATGGGAATCCAGATCAGCTTTCTCATTGGTCACCGTCCGTTTTCACTTTGTCTGTGAGCTTTCCCTTTTCCTTGACCTTCATGCCTTTTTGCACCTCGGCCAGCGAGCCCAGTCCGCCAATGCCGCCCAGCTCGCTCAGCTGATCCATCCTGATCGGCCCCAGAATCAGCACGATCGTCAGCTCCTTCGGCTCGCTCTCCAGAATGAATATGCCCCGGTTTTCGCCGTTCACCATCTTCATCAACACATCAGTGGTCTCGCTGTTCTTGCGCTCCTTCTCGTGCACGATGGGCTGCCACTCCGGAGTCTCAAACGTCTTGCGCAACTGCTCGATCTGCTCCATCGAGTACTCGCCCTCTTTGTCAAAGTCGTACTCGCGCACATAGATGCCGTCGAGCCCCTCGATCAGTTGCCGCGCCGCGGCGTCATCCTTGTCTTTGCCGTTCATAAACTTTGCTGCAAAGCCCAGCATGTTCTTGCCCAGTGTCACCTCGGTCACGTCCGACGCTTTCGCGGCCAGTTCTTTTTCAACCGCGCTTGGCAGCGGCAGCGTATCTTGCGCCACCGCCTGCGCGGCTAGTGTTGCGGCTCCTAATATCAATGCTGCAATTGTCTTCTTCATCGTCTCTCCCTTACTCCCTTACTCCCTTACTGTTGGTCGTCGCGCCGTCTTGCTGCCAGGCGCGTGTTCAATTCGTTCAGTGCCCGATTGGTAATTCTCAGCGCGGTCATCACCTGTTCCCGTGCTGCCTCGCCCTTGCGTTCTTCCTGCACGTGACGCCATGCGAATCCACCGCCGATCGCAGCCGCAAGCACCACAGTCGCCGCCAGCCGTTGCCAAACCACAATGCGGCCATGGACCCGTTCTGTCCGGCGCCGGTTGCGTTGATCCAGAATGCGCCGCTTCAACCCTGGCGGTGCGGGCCGCCTTACCATCGCCTGGCGCAACTTGCTTTCAAACTCATCCATCGCTTCAGGCTCCTTCCGCGGTCTTTTCCGCCCGCACAAATTCCCGCAGATTGCTCTCCGCCTTGGCCCGCAGCAGTTTCAGTCCGCGCTGCAGATTGCTCTTCACCGTGGCCAACGGAGACTCCAGCGTCGCTGCAATCTCCTCCGGCGTCAGATCTTCCTGGTAGCGCAGCACCAGCGCCGCTCGCTGCGCCTCCGGCAGAGTCGTCAGCAGTTGTTCCAGCCGCGCGCCCAGCGGCGACCAGCGCTCTTCCGCCATCGCGCCATGACTCTCTTCAATCTCCACCCACAGGTCCACGCCTCGCACCCGCCGCCGCCTCAGCGCATCGGCACTCCGGCTCATCGCCACTCGCCGCAACCAGAAGAGCGCATGCTGCGGGCTTTCGATCTTTTTCAAATTCCTGTCCAATTCCAAAAACACATCCTGCGCGACCTCTTCCGCCAGTCCGCGATCGGCGGTCATTCGCCAAGCCAGCGAAAACACCATCGACTGGTGTTCCTCAACGAGACGTTCAAAGTCAGGCTGCCAGAGCGCTTTAGGAGACACGGTTTCCTCTCCTCCGTCGCGCCAGTGCGCCGCTCCCTGGTGGTCGCGTCGACTTGGCAGTCGTAGCTTCGGCTGAACGATTACCTAAAGCGCTCCAGTCGCGGGCCATTGGTTTCGCTTCTACCTTCTTATCCGCACGCGCGTGCAGATCGGGATGCAAAAGGTACGCGATTAAGGAAGAAAATGTTCAGAGGGCCGTTCAGGCTTTCGGCGATTCGCGCTCCAGCGTGATTGATTCAGCCAATGGGACACTCTCGATAGTGTCCCAACCCTGCCGAAGCTCGGATTGTCTTCGGTTAGAGTTCCATACATGTTCAAGAGCAAGAGTTTGAGTCTTCCGCTGATCCTGTCTTTAATTCTCAGCGTCTCCGCAACGGGCCAGCAGCCGCTGACCCAGGAACAAACTCGCCACGTGAACAAAGTCAGAAAGAATCTGGCTCACTACGACATTGGAACAAAGCTCGATGTGCAGCTTTACAACGGTTCCCACCAGATCGGAATGTTGAATCAGAACGGGACAACATCTTTCGTCCTCGTCGATCCTGTAACCAACAAGTCCGAGGCGATCGACTATCTCGACGTAAAGCGCGTGCAGCCAACTCGCAAGGAATACATGGCCCAGCAACTCGGCAAAACAGCAAATGGACTTCCGAAAGTTGCGGTTGGTGCGTTGCTCTTTGTTGCTGCCATCGCGGTCTTCTGGGTGGTCGTCAAATAGAGACTGCGCTCAAAACAAATCCGGAATGCTGTGGAACGCAATCCGCGTCGGCGCAGCCTTGAATGCTGTCAGCATCGCCGCCGGAGCCAGTGCACCCGTCCCGTACTTCTGGTTCAGCTCGTCCATCGCCGCCAGCAGCCGCGACCGGCTCTTTGAATTGTCGAGGCCATCGAAGAGATTGAGCGAGTGCAGCCGGTCCGGCACCAGTCCGTTCAACTGCACGCCCACAAAATAAGGCTGGTCATATTCAGCGCCCGCCGGCCGATTGGCCCACAACCGGCTCAGCGCCCCAATCAGCGTCTGGTTGTCCTGGCATTCGCTCAGCTTGATCTCGCTGTGCCACCCGCGCGTCGGCACACCAAATCGACTAACAGGAGCTTTTTCTCCGCGCGGCACCGCAAATCCGATGGCCAGCCCAATGCCGCTCGCCCACAATCCATTCGTGCGCAGCCGCATCGCCGCCTTGTGCAGCAGCTTGTGCGCCACCGCCCACGCCTTTTCTGCCGTGCGCATCTCCGGAGCCAGCACGTGCGAGTGGCTGATCGACTTCAGATGCTCCGTCTCCGACATGTCAAAGTCTTCGCCGCGCAGCCAGTGCCAAAGCCGTTCGCCCCACACCGATCCCCACAACTCGCCCGCCTGCTCGCAATTCAGCGCGAGCAGTTGCGCCATCGTGTCGATACCTTTCGCATTCAGCCGCTTTTCCGTTTTAGCGCCGATCCCCGGCAAATCGCGCAGCGTCAATTGGCTCAGCGCGTCCGGCAAAATGTCCAGCGGGAGCGCCACCAGTCCATCCGGCTTTTCCATGTCGCTCGCGATCTTGGCCAGGTAGCGGTTTGTCGCCAGTCCCACCGAGCTTTTCAGCATCGGCCCCACCCGTTCCCTGATCCGCTGCTTCACCAGCCGCCCCAGTTCCAGCGCATGCAGCAAGGGCCGCTCCCGACCCATCAGTCTGCATGCCATCTCATCAATCGAGAGCACCGCGCTCACCGGCAGGCAGCTTTCCACCGCCTCCACAATCCTGTGGTGATAGTCGACGTAAATCTCGTGCCTCGCCTCGACCAGCACGATCTCCGGGCACATCCGCTTGGCGTCGGCCACCACCGTGCCCGTCCTCACCCCAAACGCCTTGGCCTCGTAGCTCGCCGCGATGCAAACCGTGGTGTCGGTCATCATCGGCACCACGCCCACCGGCCGTCCGCGCAGGTCGGGCCGCGTCTCCTGCTCCACCGACGCAAAATAGGAATTCAGATCGACAAACAGCCAATTGAGGCAGGGTCCCTGCTCGGGCTCGGCCGCCGTCCGCGTGCTCTGATCTGCGCCGCCCGGCGGTTGCGAGTCGGCAAAAATCTCAGCAGGCCAGCCTTCCCCACCCTGCATCGGTTCCGGAATGGGGAGCGTCGCCATTCTGCTATAATCTTCGCCTTTTCTTCTCTATTACGCAAGAGGAAATCCCTGCATCCTCGAAATTTTTCCGATGGTAGACTTAGTCAGCCGGAGCCGGGGGTTGTGCTCCGAACTTCAAAATTACGTCCAACTAGGCGTAACAAGCGAATTGCGTGCGACTGATTCGCTCTTACTGGGGACTATGCACACGCTGCTTCATTGGCTCACCGTTAACGCAACTCTCATCGCCATCCTGGTTACCGCGGGCGTTGCCGTTCTGCTGGTGTGCTGCCTGCAATGCACCAAGTGCCCCCACCGCGATAAGGACGATCTCTTCAATCGTCGCGAAGTCTAGGTTTCTCTACAGCCCGTCCCGCCAATTCTGAGTCTTTGCTTCCCGCAACGACGGAACCCGCGTTCCCTGATGGAAGCGCATCTGCCATTTGCCCGGTTTCTTCATCCAGATTGAACTGCGCAATGTGACCGAGCGCTGCCCCGTCTCCTCATCGCTGCGCATCGCCCTGTAGGTCACCAGCACCACGTCCTTCACCAGCTGCTGGCAGGCGAAGTCCTCAATGACCGGCGCCGAATAAGCCTCCGATACCAGCGAATCGAGAATCTCGTCGCGCGTCCACACTCTGCCCGATGCGCCGATCTCAAAGAAGTCTTCCGTGAGCAGCGCTGCCACCCGATTTGGGTCGCGCCGCACCGCCGGCCTCAGCAGCGTCAGCTCCCCCCGCAGCAGTTGCGATGCAACAGCTCGACTGAGTTCCTTTGTCTTTGTCATTGCGCCGCCGGCTTCAGATACTGCTCAAATTGCGCCAGGATGCGGTTATAGAGATGCGTTCGCACATCGGGCCCCGTGATCGAGTGAGTCTTGCGTGGATAGAGCTGCAGATCATAGGGAATCTGCGCTTCGATCAGTTGCTGCACATACTGAATGACATTCTCCATATGCACGTTATCGTCGCCTGTGCCCTGCGCCAGCAGCAGACGCCCCTTGAGCTTGTCGGCCGAGTTCACCGCAGAGAAGTCTTTATAGCCCTTCGCAAATTCCGTCGGCAGCCCCATGTAGCGTTCCGTGTAGATGGAGTCGTAGTTGCGCCAGTCCGTCACCGGCGCCACAGCGACTCCGGCGCGGAATCGATCCGAATGCGACATTGCATATAAAGTGAAACTTCCGCCCCAGCTCCAGCCCCACCAGCCAAGCCGCTTCGCATCCAGTTGCGCATACTTCGCCAGCGCCGCATCCATCACGGTCAACTGATCCTCAAGCTGAATCGGACCGAAATTCTGATACGCCGCCTGTGCAAAGTCGCGTCCCCGCATGCCCGTGCCCCGATTGTCCGTGTGCAGAACCGCAAATCCGTGTTCCGCCAGCAACTCGTCAAACAGCAGCCCATCGGCCCACTTGTTCGCCACTTCCTGTGGTCCCGGCCCGCCATATGGATTCACAATCAACGGCACGCTGGCCGCTGTGCTCGCGCCCTCCGGCATCAGCAGCGTTGCATAAAGCGTGGTCCCGTCGTGCGCTTTCACCTCAAGCTGCTCCGGCGGCCGTAGCCCATAGGGATCGAGTGCCCGCGTCGACCAGAAGCTCTGGCACGCCGCGCCCTCCTTGCACAACTGCACCGTGGGTGCCGTCACGCGCGTCGAAAACTTGTCGCTGTAGGCTCCGCTCACCGGAGAAAAATTCGCCTCATGATGCCCCGCGCCGCTGCTCAATTGCTTGCGATTGCCGTCAAGATCCACCTGCCACACCTGCTGCTCCAGCAGATTGCCTTCATTCGACGCGAAGTAGATGAGCTTGTGCGCGTGATCGACCCGATACACCTCCTGCACTTCAAACTCGCCCTTGGTGAGCTGCCGGTCGAGCTTCGCCATCACATTCGCCGGCTCGGCATCCGTGTAGCGATACAGGTAAATGTGGTTGTGGCCGTCGCTCCAGTTGGTCAGCACAATCTCCCCGTCTGCCACCGAGACGCTGTAGTCCTCATCCAGAAACTTCTCGTCCGTCAGTTCCAGCACCTGGTGCGACTGCCCCGTCACCGCGTCTGCGAAATAAATCCCGCGGTGCTTGTGATCGCGCGTCAGCGTCTCGATCCACAGCGTGCGCCGGTCCACCCACCCAAAGCGCGGAATGTAATCCTGTCCCGCCGTGATTGGCAGCTTGACCCACTGCGTCTTGCCTCCATTCACGCTAATC
>Ga0181537_10001618_pt1 | contig 20517 bp, 13 predicted proteins | sample PEATcosm2014_Bin_39_FD_119765 | JGI IMG/M metagenome (GOLD analysis project Ga0181537, IMG submission 119765) | Peatland microbial communities from MTU Mesocosm Facility, Houghton, MI, USA - PEATcosm2014_Bin23_10_metaG | ecosystem: Environmental > Terrestrial > Soil > Wetlands > Peat | place... | reverse complement strand
CGACCATCCTGGCCGGCATTACCCAGTGCATCATGTTGAGCCTGTCGATGGTGGTGATCGCTGCGCTGGTCGGTGCCGACGGTCTCGGCAAGCCGGTGGTGCGCGCACTCAACTCGGTCAATATTGCCATGGGGTTCGAGGCCGGTTTGGCGATCGTGATTCTTGCGGTGATTTTGGATCGTGTTTTCCAGCGTCGCGACAAAACCGTGGGCGGCAGCCCGTGACTGCCAACGGATTGCGCGGCGGCGGTGCATCGTCCGAGGTTCCTTCAGTGATGGAGGCCGAGGTCCTTCGCATTCGGGGCCTGATGGAGCAACGGCAGTTCGTGCCGGCACTGGCCGCAGCCGAGGCGCTCGCCGCCGATCATCCGCAAAACCGCGACGCTCTGTACATGATGGCGGTGTGCCAGCGTTATCTCGACCGTGTCCCCGATGCGCTCGCGACACTGGCACGACTCGAGAAGTGGCACCCGAAGTTCAGCCGCCTGTTCCAGGAGCGCGGCTACTGCCACGTGGCGCGTCGCGAGGCGGAGCCGGCCATCCAGGCTTTCGTACGCGCCGTAAACCTGAACCACGCGCTGGCGGCCAGCTGGAAGGCGCTGCAGACGCTGTTTCGCATGACCCACCAGAAAGAGAGCGCTGCCAACGCCGACAGTCACGTCGCCAAGCTCGCGGAACTGCCTGCGCCCATCGTCACGGCGACCGGAATGCTCGAGGATGGTGAGCTGCTGCCGGCCGAGAAGATTGTCCGCGACTACCTCCTGACGCACGGCAATGACGTCGAGGCCATGCGTCTGCTCGCCAAGATCGGCCTTAAGCTCGACGTGCTGGACGATGCGGAGCTGCTGCTCGAGAACGTGCTGCTGTTGGCGCCCGACTACACGGCGGCACGCTATGACTATGCCCGCGTGTTGCTGGAGCGCCACAAGCACGCACGGGCGCGCGCCGAGCTCGAGAAGCTGTTGAAAATCGAGCCCGACAACCGGGCGTACCTCATGTCTTATGCGGCGGCTTGGGCCGGTCTCGGCGAGCATGAACGCGCCATGGCGCTGTATCGCAAACTGCTGGCTGACACCCCTCAGGCGGAGGAATTGCACCTGTCGATCGGTCATGCGCAAAAAACGCTGGGCCGGACCCGCGAAGCGATCGAGTCCTACCGCGCCGCGCGCTGCCGGGTCGATTTCGGCGATGCGTACTGGAGTCTTGCGAACCTCAAGACCTATCGTTTCAGCGACGAGGAAATCGAGGCCATGCGCCGCGCGGAGTCCGGCGAGACTACGGCGCTCGAGGATCGCTATCATTTTTGCTTCGCGCTCGGCAAGGCGCTCGAGGATCGTGGCGACTACGCCGGGTCGTTCAATTATTACGAGCGGGGCAATGCGCTGAAAAAATCGTCGAGCCGGTATCGTGCGGAGACAATCGAGCGAAACGCGCGCCTGCAGATGCAGGTTTGTACGCGGGATTTCTTCGCCGAGCGCGCCGGGGTCGGATCCTCGAGCGACGCGCCCATCTTCATCGTCGGACTGCCTCGCGCCGGATCGACGCTGCTGGAGCAGATCCTCGCCTCGCACTCGCGCGTCGAGGGCACACTGGAGCTACCGGATATCCCGCGCCTGGTCGCCGAATTGGTGGGCCGGGACGGCGATACTGAGGATCCGCGCTATCCGGCGATTCTCGCCCGCATGCAGCCGCAAGAGTTTCGGCACCTGGGCGAGTCCTACCTGGCCGATACCCGCCCCTACCGCACCGGCAAACCGCATTTCATCGATAAGATGCCGAATAACTTCCGGCACATCGGGCTCATCCATTTGATTTTGCCCAACGCCCGCATCATCGATGCCCGGCGCTCGCCGCTCGCCTGCTGCTTCAGCAATTTCAAGCAGTTATTCGCCTCGGGCCAGGAATTCACCTACAGCTTCGAGGATATCGCGCGCTATTACGTAAGCTACGTGGCTCTGATGGATCACTGGGATGAAGTGCTGCCGGGCAAGGTCTTGCGGATCCAGCATGAGGAACTGGTCGAGGATCTGAGCGGCCATGTGCATCGCCTGCTCGAGTTCTGCGGCCTTGAGTTCGAGCCTGCCTGCCTCGAGTTCCACAAGACCGATCGCAGCATCCGCACGGCGAGCTCGGAACAGGTACGGCAACCGATCAATCGTGCCGGCCTTGATCAATGGCGCCACTTCGAACCGTGGCTCGACCCGTTGAAAAAGGCGCTCGGTATCTAGTGTCCTGACTCCAGGACACTACGCGCACCGGGATGTTGCATCCGAACGACATTTAAGTTTGCGGGATCGCCCGAATGTCATATGATCGAACCAGGACGACGGAGTGCCGGCGTCATGAGTCGCGGCGATAGCCGCGCGATCAAAATATAGGGATGGGGATACATGAACGCGAATACGAAACTGGCTTGCGCCATCGGCGCAATCCTGAGTGGCGTCGGCGGCGGCATGCCTAAGGTGGCGATGGCGGACGAGACCGATACGGATCAAATCCAGGAAATCACCGTGACGGCGCAGCGCCGCACGGAGAACATGCAGAACGTTCCCGTCACGATCCAGGCCCTCACCGCGGAAACACTGGCTCAATTGAACGTGCAAACGTTCGATGATTTCATCAAGTACCTGCCGAACGTCACCGCGACCAATACGGGTCCCGGCCAGAGTTCGGTATTCATGCGCGGTCTGTCGACGACTCCGCAAGGCGTGCAAGGATCCGGCAGCGTCGGCGGCTTCCCGAGCGTTGCGATCTATTTGGACGACCAATCCGGCGCGCTGCCGGGCCGCAACCTCGACGTCTATGCCGCGGACCTGGAGCGCATTGAAGTCCTCGAAGGCCCGCAAGGCACGATATTCGGTGCCGGCGCCGAATCCGGCGTGATGCGCTATATCACCAACAAGCCAAAACTCGACGTCACCGAAGGCAACGTGACGGCGGCCTACGAGACGACGGCGCATGGTGATCCGAGCAGCAATGCCGAGGCTGTGATCAATGTGCCGTTGATTGCCGATACATTGGCGGCGCGTGCCGTGGTTTACGTCAATAGTCAGGGCGGCTACATCAACAATGTCCCGGCGACGTTCAGCCGCCAGCCCAGCGACTACAGCATTGCGTACTATTACGGCGGTGTCGTGCCGAGCGGCCCGGGCTCCGTGACTTCCATCAACAATAACGCGATGGTCGCCAACGACATCAATACCGTCGACTATCAGGGCATCCGCGTCGGCCTCGCGTACAAGCTGAACGACCAATGGGATGCATTGCTGACCCAGTCCTACCAGGACATGAAGTCGAACGGCGTGTTCTATGAAATGCCGCATAGCTCGAGCGTGGTGCCGGGTCTGCAGCAGCCGCTGCCCGACTTGTCGGTGGAGACCTTCGTACCGTCCTGGAATCACGACCGCTTTGAAAACACGGCGCTCGCCGTGAATGGCCGCGTGGGCGATCTGAAACTGGTCTATGCCGGCGGTTACCTGGTGCGCAACGTCGAGCAGCAACAGGACTACACCGGCTACGCACGCGGCGCCAATGCCGCCTATTACCAGTGTATGCCGTATGGCGTGCCGGCGGCAGACGCCAGTTGCGGAACTCCGGCAGGCTATTGGCGCGATACCGTGAAGAACACGCACGACAGCCAGGAGTTTCGCGTCAGCACACCGGATGATTGGCGCTTGCGGGGCATCGCCGGCATATTCTGGGAAGACTATTCGATCCATGACAATACCGATTGGTTCTACAAGTCGGTGGCCTCCTGTTCCGCGACCATCACGGCCAACTGCCTCGTCAACGTCGGGCCCGCGCCGGGTGCCCAGGTCAACAACCCGAATGTCCGTCCGGACAACGAGTCCTACTTCGATGACATCACGCGCGGCTACAAGCAGAAGGCTTTGTTCGGCTCGATGGATTTTGACATCATCCCGAAGACGCTGACGGTGACGGTCGGGACCCGCTATTACAAAATCACGACGACCGAAGCGGGCTACTCGGCGAGCAGTTTCGATTGCAATCCCAGCAATTTTCCCGCGCTGTCGACGACGCCACCCTGCCTCGGCGGCGGCGCCGCCAACAATTTCGGGTTCGACACCAACGAAACGGCCGGCGACTACAACAAGAACTATTCGGGATTTCGCAGCCGCGCCAATGTGAGCTGGCACGTCACCCCGGACGCGCTGCTGTACTACACCTGGTCCCAAGGGTTCCGTGCCGGCGGATTCAATCGAGGCGAGAGTTCGCATACGGTACCGGATACGACGCAGGTATTTACCATTCCGACCAATTTCGCGCCGGACACGCTCGTCAACAACGAAATCGGCTGGAAGACCGAATGGGTCGATCACCGCTTCGAATTCAACGGCGCGGTGTATCGAGAGGATTGGAAGAACATCCAGGTCGAGTTGTTCCTGCCGCTCGACTTCAGCAATTTGAGCTTCGTCGTCAATGGCCCGAGCTATAAAGTGCAGGGCGCGGAACTGCAATTCATCGCCCGGCCCCTCCACGGTCTGACGCTGACCGGAGGCGCCTCCTGGAACAGCAGCAACCAACTGGGGGTCGTCTACCTCAAAGATACCCTGGGGCAACCGATCACCTCGGTGCGCGCGTTCGGCGACCCGGGTGTGCCGCTCGCGCAATCGCCGCCGCAACAATTCAACATGCGCGTCCGCTATGAATTGAATGTGGCCGATTACCTGACTTTCGTGCAGTTCGGCGGCGTCCACAATGCGCATTCGCTCTCCTCCATTGCGAGCAGCACGACGGCGTTTCCCGATCAGCCCGGTTATTCGTACAACCAGCCCGGCTGGACCGAGTACGATGCGTCCGCGGGTTTCGGCAAGGATGCTTGGATGGTGCATTTCTACGGCACCAATCTGACCGACAACCGCTCGGACTTGTACGAGAATCCGAACCAATTCATCGATGCGAAGACGGTCAGCCGGCCGCGTACGCTGGGCGTCAGGATCTCGTACAAATTCTGATTGCGCGTTGCAAAAGTAAGGGTCCGAAGGCTTTTTTGGCGCTTGGCGTATTGTTCGCCGTCGGACTGCCCGCTCACCTCACCGCGGCGCCGGCCGCCGCGACGGACATCCAGGTCGAGCAGGCGTGGGTCCGTTGGCTGCCGGCCGATCTGCCCGGGGCCGGCTATATGACGCTCATCAACGCGGGGAATTCCAACGTCGTGTTGATCGACGTCACCAGCCCGGACTATGACGGGATCAGCATCCATCAAACTCAGGATGAGCACGGCACGAGTCGAATGGTGGCGGTCGCCTCGATCGCTCTCAAGCCACACAGCACCGTGCGTTTTGCCGAAGGCGGCTATCATCTGATGTTGATGCGACCGCGGCGGCCGATTCAACCCGGCGACAAAGTCTCGATCAGTTTGCACTTTGACAAAGGGCCGGCGGTCTCCGTGCCGTTTGACGTGCGCGCCGGCGGCACGGTCACGCCGCAGTAACGATAACGACCTACCCTCTCCGATTGTCGTCGGCGACTCTGGGTCTGCCGGGAGAGCTGCATGGTCATATTGCGCGCGGCCGCCACGCTGCTTCTGGCGTTGACCGCGTCGGCAGGATCAATCGGAATCGAACCCGCGTGGGGAGCGGCGGAGGAGAGCTGTCCGAGGCCGGCCCCGGGCGCCGCCATTGCGGAACCTCGCGATCTGCGCAGCGACCACGGCGTCCTGACAGTGGATCTGACCATTCGCAGTCAAGAAGAACCGGACGGCAGCGTGCGCTACTGCTACCTGCTGCCGGACGGATCGCAATCGCCCACTCTGCGATTGCACCCGGGCGACCTATTGACTCTGCGGCTGACGAATCAACTGACGGCACCTACGATGTCCGGCGAAGACGCGGTCATGAATCATCCGAAGCCTCGTGCCGGCTCGGATCCTTGCACGAGCGGCGCCATGACGGCGACCTCGACGAATCTGCATTTTCACGGGCTCACGGTGCCGCCGCTTTGCCACCAGGATGACGTGCTCAATACCTTCATTCAGCCGTCGGACGGAGCCTTCGAATATCGCTTTCGCATCCCGAGCGGCGAGCCGCCCGGTCTGTATTGGTATCACCCCCACGTGCATGGATTCAGCAGCAAGGAGGTCATGGGCGGCGCTTCCGGTGCCCTGATCATCGAAGGAATCGAAAGGGCCATCCCGGAAGTGGCGGGACTGGCCGAGAGGGTATTGGTGATCAGGGACCAGGATTTGCTGAACCCCGCGGCGCCACCCTCTCGTTCCGAACCGGTCGTTCCCAAGATGATGATCGATCGGGATGGGGACTCCGCCAACAACGGCACGGGCTTCGGCAAGCCGGCGAAGGATCTGTCGATCAATTACGTTCCGGTTCCCTACCCCGACTACCCGCCCGCGTCCCTGACGATGCGGCCGGGCGAGCGTCAATTGTGGCGTGTATTGAATGCCTCCGCGATCACCTATCTGAACCTCGCCGTGCTCTGGCAACGCACTCCGCAACAGGTGGGCATCGTTGCCATAGACGGTGTGCCGACGGCTCTGGATCAGTCGGGCGCGAGACCCCTCACGTGGGTCAATCACATCGGCGTACCGCCGGGTGCACGCGTGGAATTCATCGTGACCGCCCCGCCGGCCGGCGTACCGGCCCTGCTGGTCACGCGCACCGTCGATACCGGGCAGGGCGGCGAGAACGACCCGAATCGCGCGTTGGCATCGATCATGTCAGTATCCGACGCAGCCGAGACGCAGTCGAGGCTGCCGGCCGAACACGCGCCGCTGCCGTCACCCCGTGTGCCGACGCTGGATCAGGTGCTCCCCACCCGCGTCAGAAAACTGTATTTCTCCGAAAAGCTCGATGATCCCGGCAATCCGAACAGCGCGAGCACATTTTACCTGACGGTCGAGGGTCAGACTCCGGCCCCGTTCGACCCGCGCTCCGGGATACCCAACATCATCGCCAACCAGGGTGATGTGGAGGATTGGATCATCGAGAACCGATCCACCGAATTGCACGCATTCCATATCCATCAGATTCATTTCAAGGTCATGCAGTGGGACGGATTGCCGATCGATGAGCCCTTCCTGCGGGATACGGTGAATGTTCCCTATTTCAACGGTCGCACGCTGCAATATCCGAGTGTGCGGCTGCGGATGGACTTTCGGGACCCGAGTACGATCGGGACCTTCGTCTATCATTGTCATCTCCTGGAGCACGAAGATGCCGGCATGATGGGCACGATTCGTGTCGATCCGCCACGAGTGGCCACGCAAACCCGGCATCGGGCCGGCGGCCATTGAATCTGATCGACGGGCCGATCTCGGTCGCCGGCAGGCTCTTAAATCAATGCCCCGTCGGAATATAACGGTCCAGCCATCTCGACATACGCTCGGCAAGGTCCTCGACGAAGCTGGGGCGCGTAAACACGTGATGCTCCCCGGGATACACGACGAGCTGCGCGGGTACACCCAGGGTTCGCAGCGCCTGGTACATCTGCTCCCCGCCGATGATGGGAACGTTAAAGTCCTTGTCCCCGCCCAGGAACAGCGTCGGCGTATGGATTCGGTCCGCATGAAAGAACGGATACGAGACCTTGAGCCACAACGCCGTGTTCTTCCACGGTGAGCCGAGCTCGTTGTTGTATTGGAGAATGTACTCATCGCTGCCGTACGTCGAGAGTTGATTGCCGCTGCCCGCGCCGCTGATCGCAGCCTTGAAGCGGCGGTCGGTGGCAATCGTGTAATCGGTCAAAAGGCCGCCGTAACTCCAGCCGCCGATGCCGAGCCTCTGCGGGTCGGCAACGCCCTGCTCCACCAAATAATCCATTCCCGCGAGCAGATCCTGGACCTCGAGGTGGCCCCAATCGGCCAGTATCGCTTTGGCGAACGCCAGTCCGCGGCCGGCGCTGCCCCGATAATTGACGCTGAGTACGACGAAACCTTTGGCCGCAAACATCTGCGGTTCAAATTCGTAGCCGTCCAGGGCCAGTGCATGTTCATCCTGGCCATTGGGACCGCCATGGATCCATAGTATCGCCGGGTACCTCTTCCCCGACACGAAGGATGGCGGCTTGACGATGATTCCGTGGATCTCGGTGCCGTCCTTGCTCTTGTAGCGGATGTCCTCGGCGGCGCCCAACTGCAGTTCGGCGAAAAAGGCGTCGTTGTGCGCCGTGAGTTTGCGCAGGCGCCCATCATCGAGGGCATAGACTTCCGCCAGTGCGGCGTCGTTCGCCTCGAGCACCGATGTGTGCCCTCCCGCCGATGTCACCGCCGAGACCACATAGGGTCCCGGTGCGGCCGCCCGCGTGATCGTTCCCTTCGCCAGATCCACCCGCGCCGGATATTCCGTCTGGTCGTCTTCCACCGTCAACGTGAGCGACGCCGAATCGGCCGCAAACGCAAAGGACTTGACCGCGCGGTCGAGCTTATCGGTCAGCGGGCGCGCGGCGCCGCCGGCGGCCGCAACCACGAACAGACGGTCCTGCATGTACGCGTTGAACCTGGGTTCGAGGCCTTCGAGATACGCGATCAGCAGCCCATCCGGACTCCAGGCGAGTTTCTGTCTGTTCGGTGCGAAAGGACGGGCGATGCGGTGGGGCGCCGCACCGGAAGTGGCATCGATGACGTCGAGGTCCGAGCGGCCATCGGGGTCCGAGCCCTTTTCGAGCGTTCGAATGAATGCGATTCGGCGGCCGTCGGGGGACCAGGCGGGCAAGTCTTCGTTGAACGTATCATCGGTGGTGAGCGCGTCGACGCGCTGGCTGTCGACATCGATCAGATACAAATGCCGGCCGCGCCCGGAGCCGAGATAACCGTCCGTGTCGTCTTTGAAGTGCATGGCGTCGATGACGATGGGCTTGGGCGATTTCTGTGCAGCGCCCTCCTCGCCTTGCTCCATCGCGAACGCAATAGTTCTGCCGTCCGGCGACCAGGCGTACTCGCCGATCCCGCCTTTCACGCTGGTGAGCGGGCGCGCGTCGCCGCCGCGGCGGTCCATCAACAGGATTTGAGCCTTATCGGACCCTGCCGGTATTGACAGGTACGAGAGATAGCGCCCGTCCGGGCTCCATCGCGGTTTCGCATTGTCCTCGGCGGCGGCCGTCAAGACCACTTGCTGGGTACCGTCCCAACTCACCATCCAGATCGCGCTTCGCGCCTCGTCGGCGCTGTGATCGCTTTCCGTCACGACATAGGCGACCCACAGTCCATCGGGCGACACCTGGGGATCGCTCACGTCCTTGACGCGATAAAGATCATCCGGAGTGAGCGTTCGGCGTCCCGCGCCGGCTTGCGCCGTGCACAGCACGAGCGGCACGAATAGCCACACGGCAGTCTTCAAGAGCGTGTTCATTCCCCATCCACCTTCGACGCCCCATCGCTGACGTTGACCAAACGCCGACGCGGAACAGTATGCATGAACTTTTGCCATTTGCGATTCCGCCGGCGGCCTGGGTATGCTGCGCCATGGAATTCAATACCGCGCATACGTACACGCTCACGGCGACCTGTGCCAGCCGCATGGGCACGACCGCCGCGGTCACCGGGTTTCTCGCCGCGCACCGGCTCTACATCATGGAGATGCAGCAGTTCGATGACATATTGACCAAGCGATTCTTCGTCCGGGTGGTGTTCTGCGGGGTGAGCGGGGAATCGTTGGAGCTGCCGCGGCTGCGGGCGGATTTTCTCAACGTGGCGAACGCCGAGCAAATGCACTGGGCGATTCACGATGGCGCGCATCGCAGCCGCGTGATGATCATGGTGTCGAAGCTCGATCACTGCCTGGAGGACCTGCTGTATCGGCGGCGCACCGGCGAATTGAAAATGGACGTGAGCGCCATCGTATCGAATCATCCGGACATGCAATCCGTCGCCGAACAAAACGGCATCGACTATTTCCATCTGCCCATCACTGCGGATACCAAGAGCTCCCAAGAGGCGCGGCTACTCGAGCTGATCAATACCACGCACACGGAATGGGTGGTTCTGGCGCGCTATATGCAGATCTTTTCCGATGAACTGGCCCAACGGCTGCAGGGCCGCGTCGTCAATATTCACCATTCCTTTCTGCCCGGGTTCAAGGGCGCCAAACCCTACCATCAAGCGCATGCGCGCGGGGTGAAGTTGATCGGCGCCACCGCACACTTCGTGACCGGCGATCTCGATGAAGGTCCCATCATCGAGCAGATCGTCGCGCGGGTCGACCATAGCTTCACGCCCGACATGCTCGCGGCGGCCGGCCGCGATTCGGAGCGCCGCGCCCTGTCGACGGCCGTGCGTTTGCTGCTCGAGCATCGGGTATTCCTCGATGTGCACAAGACGGTCGTATTCAAGTAGTTTCCCGGCGGCAGTGTCCCGAGGTCAGGACGCTCGCTTGCGCTCGGCGCTCGGCGGATGGCCGAATTGATTTCGGTAACACTTGGAGAAATGCGGCGGTGATTGGAAGCCGCAGGCCGCGGTGATGTCCATGATGGGCATGGCGGTTTGCAGGAGGAGCTCGCGCGCACGGCGCAGGCGCATTTCGAGGTAATAGCGCTTGGGCACGCATTGCAAGTCCCGCTTGAAGAGCCGTTCGATCTGACGGCGCGATAGTCCGGTGGTCTTGGCGATTTTCTCGAGCGACATCGGTTTCTCGATATTCTCTTCCATGAGCTGCGCCACCCGGATCAGGCCGCGGTGCGAGGCGCCGATCTGCGCGCGCAGCGGCACGTATTGACGGTCGGTATCGCCGCGCACACGCTCGAGGATGAACTGCTCGGAGACCAACTGAGAGATTTTCGGACCCAGTTTGACCCGGATGAGGTTCAGCATCAGGTCGAGAGGCGCCGTGCCGCCGGAGCAGGTATACCGATCGCGGTCGATGGTGAACAGCTGATCGCTGATCTTCACCAGCGGAAATTCCTCGCGCAGCGCCGAGAGATTTTCCCAGTGAATGGTCGCACGGCAATGATCGAGCAAGCCGGCACGGGCGAGCGCGTAGCCTCCCGTGCACAGCGCGCCCAATGGGACGCGACGGTCGGCGAGGCGGCGCAGCGCCGTCAAGACCGCGGGGGACACGGCGTCACGGACATTCATGCCGCCGCAGACGAACACGATATCCACGGCGCCCAGCTTCTCGAGCGAGCCGGTCGGCGTGAGTGCCAGGCCGCTGCTCGCCTCGCTCGCCTGTCCGTCCACGCTGACGAGCGACCATTGATAGACTTCCTTGCCCACCAGGCGATTGGCCATGCGCAGCGGTTCGACGGCATTCGCCACGGCGATCAGCGAGTAGTTCGGCAGGGTCAAAAACGCGTACTTGCACTTGCGCAGTACGGCGGGCGATTCCAAGGCGTCCTCCGCGTCAGTCACCAGAGTTCCAGGGGAGTCATTATGCATGACGGCCCTGCGCCCTGTCGCATTTCCGTAAGCGATTGTCGCAATTGACCCTTTGTTTGGCGGCCCTCTGGTTACACTGCAGGACGCAATCGCGTTGGGAGATGTCTGCAAATGAAAACTCATGCCCGCGTCGTGGTGATCGGCGGCGGCGTGGTCGGCGTCAGTACGCTGTACCATCTGGCCAAAAAAGGCTGGACCGACGTCGTTCTGCTCGAGCGCGCTGAGCTCACTGCGGGATCGACCTGGCACGCGGCGGGCCTGTTGCCCCTCTTCAATATGAGCTACACGGTCGGGCAGCTGCACAAATACTCGGTCGACCTCTACAAGCGGCTGCCGGCGGAAACCGGCCAGGACGTGAGTTTCCATGTCACCGGCAATTTGCGCCTCGCCACCTGCCGCGATCGAATGGATGAGTACCAGAAATACTGCGGCACCGCGAATACCATCGGTGTGCCGTTCCAGGTCATCGGACCCTCGCAAGTTCGCGAGCTGTGGCCGCTGGTCGAACTCGGCGATGGCGCGGCCACGCCGACCATCATCGGCGCGCTCTACCATCCGGATGACGGACATATTGCGCCGGCCGATCTCACCATGGCACTGCGCAAGGGCGCACGCTCGCGCGGCGCCGAGATCCACGAGCAGACCGAGGTCACGGCGGCCAAGCGCACCGCGTCGGGAGAATGGCATCTCACCACCAATCAGGGCGACATCCTCGCCGAGCACGTGGTGTGCGCCACCGGCAATTACGCCCGGCAGACGGGGCGCATGTTCGGTCTGAACGTGCCCTCGATTCCGGTCGAGCACCAATACATCGTGTACGACGAATCCCCCGAACTCAAGGCGTACCGGCAACGCGGCGGCCGCGAACTCGCGGTGCTGCGCGAATCGGACCAGTCGTATTATTTGCGCGAAGAGCGCATGGGCTGGATCTTGGGTCCCTACGAAGCCGGGGCTCCCGCGCGCTTCGCCGACGGTGTGCCCGACTGGTTCGGCAAAAGCCTGTTCGAGGGCGATCTGGAACGCCTGCTGCCGCACATCGAGGCGGCGCAGCGGCGTGTGCCGTCGCTCGCCAACTGCGGCATCAAGGATATCGTCAACGGTCCCATCGCGTACACACCGGACGGCAGTCCGCTGATCGGTCCCGCCTGGGGCGTGCGCAATCTCTGGCTCAACGAGGGCCACAGCTTCGGGATTACGGCCGCAGGCGGTTCCGGCTGGCAGCTCGCCGAATGGATCGTCGAGGGCGAACCCGGCATCGATATGATGGCGGTCGACCCGCGGCGCTACGGTCCCTACACCGGCAAGCGCTATGTGGTGCAAAAAAACGAAGAGACGTATCGCAATGTCTTCGTGATTCACTACCCGGACGAGGAGCGCGCCGATGCGCGCCCGGCGAAGACCAGCCCGGTGTACGACAAGCTGAAGCAGTTGGGCGCGGTCTTCGGCCAGCGGTACGGATGGGAGCGTGCCAACTGGTTCGCGCCACCCGGCGTTGCCGCCAAAGACCAGTGGAGTTTCCGGCGCTCGAACTACTTCGAGCACGTCGGCAACGAGGCGCGGCATTTGCGCCGGCATGTCGGCGTGATCGACCTGACGCCGTTCACCAAGCACGAGGTGACCGGTCCCGGTGCCGAAGGCTGGCTCGACAGCCTCGTGGCGAACAAGGTGCCGACCAAGATCGGCCGCATTGCGCTCTGCCACGCGCTGACCCGCCGCGGCGGCATCCGCAGTGAATTCACCATCAGCAAAATCGCCGACGAGCATTTCTATGTGGTGAGCGCGGGCGCCGCCGAACGCTACGACAGCGACTATTTGCAAGAGAAGCTGCCGCGGGACGGCAGCGTGACATTGACCAATATCACCATGAGCCGCGGTTGCTTCGTCGTGGCGGGGCCGCGCTCGCGCGAAGTGCTGGCGAAGATCACCGATACTCCCCTGGACAATGCCGCCTTCCCCTGGCTCACCGGCCAGGTCGCCGAAGTCGGGCTCGCCACGGACGTGTATTTGCTGCGCGTGAACTTCGTCGGCTCCCTGGGGTGGGAACTGCATTTCCCGATCGAGTATGCGCATCACCTGTTCGATGCGCTGTTCGCGGCGGGTGCCGAATTCCAGATCCGCATGGCCGGCATGCGCGCGATGGAGTCGCTGCGCCTGGAGAAGTCGTACCGCATGTGGGGCAGCGACCTCACCCCCGACTACACGCCCTACGAGGCGGGGCTCGATCGCTTCGTGCGCCTGGGCAAGGGAGCGTTCATCGGCAAAGAGGCGCTCGAGCGGCAGCTCGCGTTGGGTGTGCCGCATCGCTTCATCACCTTCGAAGTGCACGGCGTCACGGATGCCGATCCCCTCGGCAACGAACCGCTGTTCGACGTCAAGGGCAACATCGTGGGCCGCGCCACCGCCGGCTACTACGGCCACGCACTCGGCAAGAGCTTGGGCTTGGGCTACGTCAATCCGGAATTTGCAGCGGTCGGCGGTGCACTCGAGATCGAGATATTGGGCGAGCGCAAGCGCGCGACGGTGCTGATCGATTCACCCTATGATCCGGAGAACAAGGATTTGAAGGCTTGAGACAATCATTCTCTGGGCTTTCGCTCATCTGGCGCGGCCTGTCGCGTCATCGCAGTTGGCAGCCGCAGTGGCGCAAGGCCGATCCAAAACCGGGTTACGACGCCATCATCGTGGGCGGCGGCGGCCACGGTCTGGGCGCCGCCTACTATCTCGCCAAGGAACATGGCCTGGCCAACGTGGCCGTGCTTGAGAAGGGTTGGATAGGCGGCGGCAATACCGGACGCAACACCACCATCATCCGCTCGAATTATCTATTCGATGAAAGCGCCGCCCTCTACGATCATAGTTTGAAAATGTGGGAGACTCTCTCCCAGGTGCTCAACTACAACGTGATGTTCTCCGCCCGCGGGGTCATGCTGCTCGCGCACACCGTGCACGACATCCAGGTGGCGAAGCGGCACGTGCACGCGAATCGCTGCAATGGCGTCGACAACGAATGGCTGGAGCCGGAACAGGCCAAGGAATTCTGTCCACCCCTCAATATTGAAAAGAATATCCGCTACCCGGTGTTGGGAGCGGCCCTGCAGCGGCGTGGCGGCACGGCCCGGCACGATGCGGTTGCCTGGGGCTACGCGCGCGCCGCCGACGCACTCGGCGTCGACATCATCGAGAATTGCGAGGTGACCGGCATCAGGCGCGACGCGAACGGCGCGGTCGAGGCGCTCGACACGACGCGCGGCGTGATCCGATCGCGCAAGGTGGGCGTCGCCGCCGCCGGCCACACCAGTGTGGTGCTCGCGATGGCGGGGGTGCGGCTGCCGCTGGAGAGCTTTCCGCTGCAGGCGCTGGTCTCCGAACCGGTGAAGCCCGTGTTTCCTTGCGTCGTGATGTCCAACACCATTCACGCCTACATCAGCCAATCGGACAAGGGAGAATTGGTGATCGGCGCGGGTACGGACGCGTACACCTCGTACACCCAGCGCGGCGCGCTGCACATCAATACGCATACGCTGGACGCGATTTGCGAATTGTTCCCGAACTTTCGCCGCCTGCGGATGCTGCGCAACTGGGGCGGCATCGTCGACGTCACGCCGGATCGCTCGCCCATCATCGCGAAGACCAAGGTGCCGGGCCTGTACGTGAACTGCGGCTGGGGGACGGGAGGCTTCAAGGCGACCCCGGGATCGGCGCATGTCTTCGCCTGGACGATTGCGCGCGACGATCCCCACCCGATCAACGCGCCCTTCACCATCGAACGTTTTCAAGACGGCTACTTGATCGATGAGGCTGCGGCCGCCGCCGTGGCTCATTAGAGCAGCGCCCCGATGCTGATCATCGTCTGTCCCTATTGCGGTAAGCGCCCGGAAATCGAGTTCACCTACGGCGGCCAGGCGCACCTCGTGCGGCCGAAGGAGCCCTCGCAGCTCGACGATGAAGCCTGGGCGGAGTTTTTATACATGCGCGCCAATACCAAGGGCGTGTATGCGGAGCGCTGGCGCCACGCGCATGGCTGCGGGCGCTTTTTCAATGCCATTCGAGACACCACGACCGATCATTTCCTGGCATTCTATAAGAGCGGCGAGCGGCAACCCCCGCTGGACAACGTGCCGCTCGCCCCCGGCGAGCGCACTCGATGAGTCCGGCGGCCGCCGGCACTCGTGCCGCATCGGGCACCTGGCGCACGCCGAGCGGCGGTCGCATCGACCGAAGCAAGCCCTGCCGCTTCACGTTCGACGGCGTCGCTTACGAGGGCTGCGCGGGCGATACGCTGGCCTCCGCCCTGCTCGCCAACGGCGTGCATCTGGTCGGTCGCTCGTTCAAGTACCACCGCCCGCGTGGCATCCTCGCCGCCGGTTCCGAGGAACCCAACGCGCTCGTGACCGTGACAAGGGACGCGGCCCGGGTCACACCCAATTTGCGTGCCACCCAGGTGGAGCTCTACGACGGACTCATCGCCGAGAGCCAAAATCGCTGGCCCAGCCTCACCCGGGATGTCGGCCGCATCAATGATAAGTTGTCGGCGTTTTTTCCCGCCGGGTTCTACTACAAGACGTTCATGTGGCCGCGCAAGGCGTGGAAGGCGCTCTACGAGCCGGTGATTCGCCGCGCCGCGGGACTCGGCCGCGCACCGTTGGAGGCGGACCCCGACCGCTATGCGCAGCGCTATGCACACTGCGATGTGCTCATCGTCGGCGGCGGCCCGGCGGGAATCGCCGCGGCGCTTGCCGCCGCCGACAGCGGCGCGCGCATCATTCTCTGCGACGAGACCGGCGAATTCGGCGGCAGCCTCCTGACGGAGAGCGGCGTCTCGATCGATGCGCTGCCGGCGGCCGAATGGGTGCGGCGTTCCATGGCGTCGCTCGCGCAAAATCCCCGCGTCACGCTGCTGCCGCGGACCACGGCGTTTGGCTATTTCGCGCACAATTTCCTTGGCCTGCAAGAGCGGCTCGTCGACCATCTGGCGAGTGCCCCCGTGAATCAACCGCGCGAGCGGCTGTGGCAGGTGCGCGCCCGGGCAGTAGTTCTGGCCGCCGGTGCGATCGAACGGCCGCTGGTTTTTCCGGGCAACGACCGGCCCGGCATCATGCTCGCCGGAGCTGCGCTCACGTATCTCAATCGTTACGGCGTCCGCGTCGGTACCCGGGTCGTGCTCGTGACCTCGGGCGATGAGGCTTATCAAGCGGCGCTCGATTTGCACGCTGCCGGCGTGAGCATCGCGGCCGTCGCGGATCTGCGTGCGCAGGCGGCCGGCGCCCTGCCCGAGGCCGCGCGCCGATTGGGGATCGAGGTTTCCTTGAGTGCCACCGTGCTCGGCACGGCGGGCGATCTGCGCGTCAGCGGCATCAGCCTCGGCCGCGTGCAGGACGGCCGTGTGCAATCCACGCGGAGTCTGCCCTGCGACGCGGTACTGATGTCGGGCGGCTACACGCCGAGCGTGCATCTCTATTCCCAGTCGCGCGGCAAGCTCGACTGGAGCGATCAGCTGCAGGCCTTCCTGCCCGGCGCCTCGGCCGAGTGCGAGCGCTCCGCCGGCGCGTGCCGCGGGGTCTACGGCCTCGCCCAAGTGTTGGCCGACGGCGCCGCGGCCGGCGCCGCCTCGGCGCCGGAGCCGAATCACTCGCCGCGCCGCTTCGAGGTGAATGCGCCCTCGCGCACGAGCCAGGCGTATTTGGGCGTGCTGCCGCAAGCGGACCCCCCGAGCAGCGACAAGTCCTTCGTCGATTGGCAGCACGACGTGACCGTTCGCGATCTGGGGTTGGCCACGCGCGAGGGGTTTCAATCGATCGAACACGTCAAACGCTACACCACCACGGGCATGGCCACCGATCAGGGCAAGACTTCGAATTTGAATGCGATGGCGATCGTCGCCCGGAGTCTCGATCTGCCCATTCCTCGCGTCGGCCTGACCACGTTTCGCATGCCGTACACACCGGTGAGCTTCGGCAGTTTCGCCGGCATCTCGCGCGGCGATCTGTTCGATCCGGTGCGGACCACTCCCACCCACACCTGGGCCGACGCTCATGGCGCGGTGTTCGAGAACGTCGGTCTGTGGAAGCGTGCGCGCTATTTTCCGCACGCCGGCGAGGACATGCATGCCGCGGTTGCCCGCGAGTGCCGCGCGGTGCGAAACGCCTGCGGCCTGTTCGATGCATCGACCTTGGGAAAAATCGAAGTGGCCGGACCCGGCGCGGTCGAATTCATGAATCGCCTGTACATCAACAATTGGAGCAACTTGGGCGTCGGGCGTTCGCGCTACGGGATACTGCTGCGGGAAGACGGATTCATTTACGACGACGGCGTGGTGGCTCGCACCGGTGCGGAGCGCTTCCATGTCACGACCACGACGGGCGGCGCGCCGCGCGTGCTCGCCATGATGGAAGACTATCGTCAGACCGAATGGCCGGAACTCGACGTGTGGCTCACCTCGACCACCGAGCAGTGGGCCGTGATTGCGGTGCAGGGGCCCCATTCGCGCCGCGTGCTGGAACCGCTCGTGGAAGGCATCGATCTGTCGGCCGCCGCCTGGCCGCACATGAGCGTGGGCCGCGGGCGAATTTGCGGCGTGCCGCTGCTGCTCTTTCGCGTGAGCTTCACGGGTGAATTGGGCTTCGAGATCAATGTCCCGGCCGACTTCGGCCTCGCCGTATGGCAAGCCGTGCATGCCGCGGGCCAAGCGCATGGAATCACGCCCTACGGCACCGAAGCCATGCACGTGCTGCGGGCGGAAAAAGGCTACATCATCGTCGGCCAGGACACCGACGGCACGGTGACGCCCGACGATGCCGGCCTCAGCTGGGCGATCGGCAAGAACAAAGCGGATTTCGTCGGCAAGCGTTCGCTCGAGCGCGCCTCCATGAAAGCGGCGAGTCGCAAACAACTGGTGGGGCTGCGCACCAAGGACCCTCGCACCGTTCTCGATGAAGGCGCGCAGGTGACGTCGCGTCCCGGCCAGAGGCCGCCCATGGAATTGATCGGTCATGTGACCTCGTCCTATGCGAGCAGTGTGCTCGGGCACTCGATCGCGTTGGCGATGATCGCCGGCGGCCGCGCCCGCCTCGGCCAGACGCTGTACGTCCCCATGCCGGAGGGCGAAGTGGAAGTCGAAGTCGTTGCACCGGTGTTCTACGACAGCCAAGGAGCGCGGATCAATGGTTGACACGGCGCAACGTAGCTTGCCGGCCGCGCTCATCGATCTGCCGGCGCATGTAGCGGCGCATACGCTGGCGCATTCATCGGCGTCGGCATCTGCCCCCGCGCCAGAGTGGCTGCGAGTAGTGCCGCCGGCGGCGCGCTTCATTTTACAAGGGCGGGCCGGCGTGTGGGCCGCGGCTGGCGTGGCGTGGGGCGTCGAATTCTCCGAGGAGCCTTGCCGGGCCATCGTCAAGGGTGACCGCGCCACGCTGTGGCTGGGCCCCGATGAATACTTGTTGCTCGATGCCGATGCCGACAACGCCGATGCCGGCGCCGCAGCGCTCGAGCGCGCGTTGACCGGCATTCCGCACTCTCTGGTGGACGTCAGTCACCGGCAGATCGCGCTGCAACTTTGCGGACCTTATGCGGCGACGATCTTGAACGGCGCCTGCCCGCTCGATGTGGATCTCGCCGAGTTCCCGGTCGGCATGTGCACGCGGACCGTATTCGCGAAAGCCGACATCGTCCTGTGGCGGACAGAGGCCGACACCTTCCATGTTGAGGTGTGGCGATCCTTCGCCGCGTATGTCACCGGTCTCTTGTATGAGATCGCGCGTGAATTCGGGTCCCAGGCGTAGCCACCGCGCGCCCGGGGAGTCGTTTTAAGCGCCTGGCGCCAAGCGCCGTCGCGGCCAAAAGAACATCGCAGGGTCGGGGCGATACCCTCGCCCTCGATTGCATTAGTTGCCCGACCCAGTCGCCGGGAAGGTGATAACGTGCTATTAGGATGTATGCCCCCCGTTGACTCTACAGTCGAACGCCGCTCACAGCTCGACTTCCTGACCCACATGGCGGACGACCTCGCTGCCGGGATCATCGAGCTGCCCGCCTTTCCGCAAGTTGCCATCAAAGTTCAGGCGGCTTACAAGGATCCGAACTACACGCCGCAGATGGTTGCGAGTCTCATCGCGGCCGAACCGACGCTTGCCCGCCGCCTGCTCGATATGGCGAACTCCGTTGCATTCAACACGACCGGCCGCGTGATCATCGATCTGAAAGTCGCGATCGCCCGCCTCGGCGCTCAGAAGGTCTACAGCGTCGTTCTCGCGCACGCAATCCAGGATATCCGACGGATCGAGTCGCTGCGATCCATTGCGGCGCGCATGGAAGAGTTATGGTCTGAGAGCGTGACAGTTGCTCATTTCTCCCAGGCGGTCGCCAAACGAACGACGCTCCCGAGTCCGGACGCATTTGTGGCAGGTCTGCTCCACCTCATGGGGCGCTTGTATATTCTGATGCAGTGCACACAGCGGGGGCCGCCGGGACAGCGCGTTGTGTTGAGCGCTGATCTTGTCGATGCATGGCACCCGGTGATTGCAAAGGCCGTCTTGAAGAATTGGGGGATGAGCGAGGAAGTATGCGAGGCAGTGGGTGAGCAGGCGGAAGTACATGTGGTGCGCACAGGAGATGCGACACTGACTGACGTTCTGATTACCGGCATCCGCCTGGCGAAGCGAATGAGAAACCCTACCGACGCCACCAGCCTCAGCGCCGGCGGCGTTCTGGCACGGCTCAATCTATCACTCGAGGATTGTCATGGCCTCGTTGGCGAGGCGGCGGCGGATGTAAGGGCACTCGAGCGCGCCCTGCGTTCGTAATGGTCTCTCCCGGCATCGGATCAAGCGAAAGATCCGGCTTCCTCGAAGCTCAGCCGGGGATTGCGCTGAAAGACGGACTCCGGCTTGCCAATCCCGACGGAGCAAATGAAGTTGGACAGAATTCGCGTGCCCTCAAAGAACGCCCGGTCAACCGCCGCGTTATCAAAACCGGACATCGGTCCGCAATCCAAACCCAGCGCCCGTGCGGCCATGATGAGGTAGGCGCCCTGTAAGCTGCCATTGCGAAACGCGGTGGATTCAGCAATGCCGGGCTGTAAGAAATAACCCCGCATCATTTCTCCGCGGGCCGGGAACAATTGCGGCATGGTGTGGGGGAAGTCCAGGTCATGACCGATGATCACCGTGAGCGGGG
>Ga0181537_10001617_pt1 | contig 20518 bp, 24 predicted proteins | sample PEATcosm2014_Bin_39_FD_119765 | JGI IMG/M metagenome (GOLD analysis project Ga0181537, IMG submission 119765) | Peatland microbial communities from MTU Mesocosm Facility, Houghton, MI, USA - PEATcosm2014_Bin23_10_metaG | ecosystem: Environmental > Terrestrial > Soil > Wetlands > Peat | place... | reverse complement strand
TGCCTCCGTGGTTGCCATGGTCGCCATAGGCAATGGAGCACAAGTGCGTATCGAATCTCAGGTTGCTGCTCTCGGCCGGAACCTGCTCACTGTGTTTGCCGGTAGCCGCCGCTCTGGTGGCGTAAATTCGGGCCTCGGCAGTGCGAGTACGATCACGCTAGCCGACGCCGATGCCCTTCGCCGTGAACTCCCGGACGTACAGGCGACCAGTCCAGAAGTCACCGCCACTGCTCAAGCCGTCAGCAACGGACGCAACTGGTCTACTACGATCGCCGGCGAATCGCCCGATTATCTGAAAATTCGTGATTGGAAAATTGCCTCCGGCTCGATGTTCACCGACCACGAAGTTCGCGGCGCCGCGAAAGTAGCGGTGATCGGTTCAAAAACGGCGACTGAACTTTTCGGGCCTCTGAATCCCGTTGGCCAGACAGTGAGGCTGAAAAACATTCCTTTCGTCGTTATCGGAATTCTTGCCAGCAAAGGCGCAGGAATGGGCGGCCAGAATCAGGACGACCGCATCATCGTTCCTTATACCACGGCCATGAAACGCATTACCGGTGATAAGTATCTCCGCTCAATAAATGTGCAGATTGTTAGCGCGGACCGAATGGCGGCTGCGCAACAACAAATCACCAGTATGCTCCGCCAGCGCCATCGCCTCCCTGACGGCAGTGATGATGACTTCAACATTTTTAATCAAAAGGAGATCGCTGATACGGTCAACTCGATTTCGACCGTCATCACCCTGTTGCTCGGCGCCATCGCTGGCATGTCGTTGCTCGTAGGGGGTATCGGTATCATGAACATCATGCTCGTGAGCGTCACCGAACGGACGCGCGAAATCGGAATCCGCATCGCAGTGGGTGGTCAACCCGGCGATATCATGCTGCAGTTCCTCATCGAAGCTATTACCCTCAGCCTCTTTGGAGGCCTTATCGGTGTTCTGGTTGGAATCGGCGCGTCCAAACTAGTCGCGGTTGTAGCCGATTTCAGCGCTATTGTTTCGTCTGGTTCGGTCATCCTCGCTTTCTGCGTGAGCATCGTCATCGGTGTTTTTTTCGGGCTCTACCCGGCTCGGAGGGCTGCGGCGCTTGATCCGATTGACGCGTTGCGCTACGAATGAACGGGTCAATAGTGGACGTAGCGGAGATCAAGTTCCAGCGGTGGTTTCACTACTTTGAAGCACGTGCCGACAACGGTAATCTTGCGGCTGTTTCGATTGCGGGGGTCGATACGCTAAAAGCCGCATCATGGCCATCAAGCAAGCAATTTCACAATTGTTTCCGGTGATGTACATGCTTCAATCACTGTGGTCAACCGACAACCTCTGATTCAGTTCGTGCCGGGTGCGCAAGGTTCTTGGGGCGGTGTCAGCGTCTCACTGATTCCAGAATCCCGCTTTAAGGAGAGCAGGCCTCGCGCGAAAGGCCTCAGTTCAAGTCAGCCAGTGTAGCTAAAGTGTAACCGCCGGCCTTGCCGTTTAACGTCACCATCATACGAATCTGTCCATCGCTGTAAGTGACCGGCCCACTATCGACAAGTGCCGTCCTCTGGTTGGGCGCCTGACGCGCCTGACGCCCGCGCTGCTAAGGACAGTATCATTGTCTGGGAAGACAAACGATAGGCGTCGCTGGACCGTCTTGCGACGTAGAGGGTGTGACGCAAGTCCTGAGACTATGCAGACTTACGCTGAATCGAATAAGTCAAAAAGATGAACTTCAAGCCAATTCGAAGAAACCGGCATCACGCGACACAACATGCAGCGCTACTGCTTCGTCACTGTCCTGTAGTGTGGAAGCGCGATCAGCTTTCTTAGCACCACGTCTCACGGCGGACTCACAGGAAACGCCGCGAGGGAATCCATGGCTGCAAGAGTACCCGCATCTGAGACCCATCACGCCGACACGGAGCCGGTTTCAAGTACCAGTGATCCGGTCACCTTTCACATCCTGCGCTTCCTGCGCTAGGGAAAGCGTCTGAAGCTTCGCGATGGTCGTCGCCGCTGGATAACCGAAATGACTGCAGGTAAAACGAGCCGTCTTCCCACACCGCGTAACAATCCGGCGTCTTTTTAGCCAAATCATCAGTTCGCTCCAGTTTGCGGCGCTGTTCCCCATTCAGCAGTTGGTAGGGGGAACAATTCCGCCCTTTACAGATCTTTACGCTTGCTTAACGGATGTTTTACTACCCGTTTGAAGGCAATGGGTCATAGTACAAGCAAGCGGAAAGCCACCATCAGTAGACACTCAGGAAGAAGCACCGAACATTGTCCGACTCTCCGCCGATCTTCTCCATAACGAACTATAACGAACAGTTGCTTGAAGGAAGTGATCGCTGGAACCAGCCAGCCTACTTGATCGCCCGGTCGCATTTTTTTCTGTGGATCTAAAGCGAATCTGAATGCTTTACAGAGTCTTTGCAGAATCTTCACAGTTTCTTCACTCGAGGTGGACAACGCGCGAACACTTGCGACACAACTAACACAGCATCCATTAACCACTCTCTTGTCTCGAAAGGACAGCTGAATGAAGCTCCCCGAACAGCTAGAAGTCGTTTGTCTCGGTTTGCTATGCCTTATGGCGGCCGTCTTGTCCGGATGTGGATCTTCAACCGCCAAAGCGAGAATCGTGAATGCATCGCCGGGCGAGGGTGCTATTACAGTCACGATTGGCAGTACCAGTGTTGCGAGCAGCCTCGATTACGGCACGGGATCAAGTTATGCTTCGGTCAGTTCCGGATCGCCTAGTCTGAAGGTCGAGCAATCGAGCACGTCCAATTCGGTCATTGATGAATCGATCAGTCTTACCTCGAAGAGTACTTACACAATCCTGATAGCCAATTACTCGACTAGTGTGAGTGCCGTGACGTTAACGGATAACAACTCCTCCCCGTCTTCCGGTCAATTTAACCTTCGCCTGGTCCAAGCGTCTCCCAGCCTTGGAGCCGCCGATGTTTATGTCGTTTCTCCGGGTACCAGTCTTTCTTCGACCAGCGCGAGCGTCAGTAACCTTAGCTTCGAATCCGCATCAGCATACTTACCGATGTCGGCAGGTACCTATGAGATCTACTTCACCCCAACCGGGCAGAAAACGGCTTCCATCGATAGCGGCGTGATCTCGTTCAGTTCGGGAGAGGTTCGGACGGTCGTGGGTCTCAACGGGTCGAACGGCGGATTTACGACAAGCGTTCTGGATGACCTGAACTAGCCAAGACTCGTTTGGAGTACGCAGCGTCCTGCCTATCTCCAGTTCTACTCGGCTGCTATGCCTTCACGGGCTCTTTGATGAGCGGCTCGACGACAGCTCCGACGCATAGCAAAGGTGAGGTAATCGTTATCTCGATACCGCCATCTGGCGCATTCACGGCCTCGACACTGCTTTTTGCCATTCCCCAGCTGAGAGCAACGGCAATAACTTCGACAAAGCCTTATCCAACTCTTTACAACTCTGTCGCAAGTCCACTGAGATTCGGCATTCATCGCCACAAGGGCGGGAGACCTGTACAGAGGTCCCGTCAGAAATAAGTGGAGGTGGAAGACGATGTGCACTGAACCGGTAGTGGTGTTTTGTGTAGACGAAAATCCCAAGTCCAGAAGACTCTTGACCCGCATTCTGAGAACATCTGGCTTCGAAGTGATGGAGGCGCCCAATCCAATTGAGGCGATCGAACTTTGCGGGCAAATCACTTTCGATATTGCGTTGCTGGACTACCAAATGCAGAAGATGAGAGGCCCTGAATTGGCGCAAGAGATCAAGTTTCTGCTGCCAGATGTTCCCATTGTGCTGATTTCCGGTAAGGCAGCTCTACCGCTGGCCGACCTAGCATTCGTGGATGCTCATTTCGGCTTGGGCACCGACCTGGATGAACTTGTTGATCGGTTGCGCATACTGGTACAACCGAAAACGGCCCTAGCAATGGAGAAGAGTCGATCGATTGCGCCTGGGGCCGACTCGACCTGATACCTCTGACATGTTTTTCCGAAGCGAACACAAATGGAGGCAGGATGGGGAATGGCAGACTCTCGACGTGGGAGAGGAGATGGTCTGACCATCCCTATCCGATCCACCCAGTCCCGAGTGTCTCTTTTCTGGCCACGAGCTTAAATTGGCCGGAACGCGTCCATTTTTGTGCCCCCAGTGAGTTCAAAATCAGAAGGTCTGGATTACGAATCCGGGCACAGAAACTGTAATCTCCGAACCCGACACCGGACCGAACCGGTTCCCTGATTCCGCCGAGCGGATTTGCCATTCGGACGCGGCGTTGGAAGTCTCGATATCGGCGTTTCCCTTGCACTGACAAAACCACCGGGCCGACCGGTCGCCGATTCCTAACTTATCCCACCGCCAGTTCGACGAATCATCTCGGCGCTTCAAGGTCGGGCGATCATCATCGCTCTGGCCATTCCCGGTGTTGCCGTCGCTGCCGGCGGAAGTCCGCCGCAAACTGGGCTTGTTGGTGTCTTTCGGATCCAACACCTTGTGGCGATTCTCGATCGACGCCAGCCGTGCTTTGACCTCGTCGAATTCCGAGGTGGTCACAATGTACTGCGGCCTTGACGGCAGTATCTTTCGAATCTCCTTCTGCGTCTTCTCAACGCGATCCGGAGTCTGCGGGTGCGAAGCGAATGCCTTGGACAGTATCCCAGGCTTCTTCTTCTCCATCGCCTGAATCTTTTCGAAGAACGAGACAAACGCCGATGGGTCATATCCGGCGTGGTACATATATTCCACGCCCAGATAGTCTGCCTCCGTCTCGAAGTCGCGGGAGAACTTCAGGAAGGTCATGGGGATCGCCAGCCCCGATGCTTCGTATGCTCCGTAGCCAATCGGTCCGCCAATGATGATCAACGGAATCGAGGAGATCTGCAACAACTGCGCCCTCGTCATTTCGCGGCCGTAGTGGTACGCCGCCACGTGGGCGATTTCGTGAGCCATTACGCCCGCCATTTCCGCTTCTTCGTCGGCCGCCAGGAGCAACCCGGAGTTCATGTAAAAGAATCCGCCTGGAAGCGCCATTGCATTTACCACGTCGGAGTCGATCACCTTGATGGTGAAGGGTACCTGCGCGTCAGAGTTCCGCACCAGGTTTTGGCCGATGCGGTTCACGTACTCCGTTACCACCGGATCATTTACCAGCTTGATCTGAGACTCGATCTGCTGCGCGTACTTCCGGCCTTGCGCCACTCGGGTTTTCCACCGAGTACCAGTTGCCGACGCCGCGCCCGCGACCGACATTGCGGCTTCCCACCGCATTCACGTCTTTCTTCGTGCCATCGTGCTTAATCTGGGAATCGTCCCGCGTGGGAAGAGCGGCCGGTGCCTGCGCGGGTGCGCTCTGGACATCACCGGACTTGGGTTGGTCTTTATCCTGATCCTGCGCCAACGTCCAGAGGCCTACGCTGAATATCGGCTATGGCCATCGCGATTGCCAGCCATCGCAATTTCATGGGAACTCCCTTGCGCCAAACATAATTCTTACCAATTCGTGTAACGCCCGCCCGCGCTGTACGATCCTGATCCCTCGCGCGGGTGTCTGCAATACGGCACCTCACCTCTCGCTCAAGGAGATGCGATTCCTCGCGCCCGTCATGTAAATGCTTCGTTATGTTTCTGTAAGTTTTGTACTCCAAGAGGAAACACTGGTCGGCCACTTATAGGAGGACGGAAACGCGCCTCCAATGCCGTTAAGATCATAGAAGTTACGCCAGCCGGAGACCTGACATGACACGTCACAGGCGGTCTGACTTTCCGGCGCTGACCAAGTGCAAGGAAATGTCAGGGCCAGTTCTAGCTTGTGAATCAGATATCAAAACCATTTCGCCTTCAGCATGGTTTCGAGATCCTCCGGGTGGAGCGCCCTCACCAGCGCGTCTTCACGGCCCAGTTCATTCTGAAACACCAACTGAGCCAGCGATTCTTCAAGCGTGAAGGAGCCTTGCTTGCGGGTGATCGTGATCTCCTGCTGCAGGTGCTGCAGCGCGTTCTTGCGGATATGCTGTCGCGCCCCGTAGCCGACCATCAGCAGTTCCACTGCAGGAACACGCCCACCGTTCCGCCGTGGAATCAGTGTCTGCGTCAGCATGGCGGCGAGCGCCATCGCCATCTCCGCGCGAACCGAGTGCTGCCGTTCCTGCGGGAAGGAGTCGGCGATTCGCGAAACCGTCGAGGCCGCGTCGGTAGTATGCAGGGTCGTGAACACGAGATGCCCGGTCTCGGCCGCCGAGAGCGCAATTCTTGCAGTCTCCGGGTCGCGCATCTCGCCCACGACGATCACGTCCGGCGCCTGTCGCAGAGCAGCTCGCAGCGCGATTGGGAAGTCAGGGGCATCGATCCCGATTTCGACCTGCTCGATAATGCTAAGGCCGTGGGAGTGCTCGTATTCGATGGGGTCTTCAATCGTCACAATGTGGCGTGCTTCGCGCCGGTTGATTTCGTTCACCAAGGCAGCGAGAGTCGTGGTCTTCCCGGAGCCGGTCGCTCCGCCGATGATTACCAGCCCGCGCTGCAACTTCGCCAATGCAGCGACTCCCGGTGGCAGACGAAGTTCATCGAGCGTCGGTATCTTGGATGGAAGGGCTCGAACCGTGGCAGCCGCCCGTCCCCGTTCACGATGCAGATTGATGCGGAAACGACCCCGACCTTCGATTCGATAGGACGAGTCCGCGACGTGGTTTTGTTCATACTCTTGACGTGCATATGGTGCCAGCGCTGGAAGCACCGCAGCTTCAATCTCCTCGTGCGAGAGAGGGTCGTTCCCGATGCTGACAAGAGATCCCTCGACGCGGATAGAGGCGGGCGCCTGCGCGACCAACAACAGATCGCTACCATTCCGTGAGACCAACTCCTGTAGCCATGAATTTAGGTGAACAGCCTCGTGGGTTCCGGGCTCCGAGTGAAGGACTCGGACCCGGGCTGGATTTCCTTCGCTTGTCATCATCCCACTCTATCGTGCCTTCTCTGCTCGGAAAAAATTGACACAGAATCTTTACACTTACTTCACGTATTCCCAACACTCATTGCACAACTGTGCTGAAACGATCGCCATCACACGGGTATGAATCCCGCTAACTACTATCCCGCGCGCCGCGCCGGGGCGAGTTTGAACCACGAACAGGTGCCTGATAGCGCTCGGATCCAAGGGAGCAGGTGAGTGATGTTGCAAACCGCATTCTTTTCTGCCCTTATCGCTTTTCTAGCGACAACAACTGTCTTCGCCCAGGAGAATCGTTCTGAGCTTAGCCTCCAGGGTACGGGACTCTTCACGACGGCCACCAGCGGGAGTGCCTACACCGACCGTCCAGCACCGACCGGCGGTTTCCTTACTGCCAATCGTTATCGTTTGCATCGTGGATTGTCCGCGGAGTTTGTTTATGGCGCCGTGCAGGATCTCGACAGCGGCGTGGTGCATACTTTTGGGAAACCCGGTCTCCACCTGCCCGGGAACGGGTTCCGGCTCTTTCCCGGGCCATCTCCTGACCGCCAGTTCTGCATAGAAACCGACGGCACGAATCATTACTGGCTCCAGCCTATTGATGGCGGCGAAGCTAAAGAATTACCGGAGTGAATCCGGCCGAGCGGATCGTCGGCTGGCGCAGCGACTCCAGCAATCTTTTGCTTTCCGATCCGAGCCTCGCCGAGACCGAGGTTTACAACCTGAATCTGGCTACGGGTGCCCGCACTCTGTGGGTTCGCTTTTCCCCTTCGGAGAAAACCGGAATTCGCAGCAAAGATGTCCTTTTCACGCCCGATGGTTCCCGCTTTGCCTACGTGACCCGCAGAATCATCTCCAACCTTTTCGTGGCCGACGGCCTTCGTTAACTTCCGTGTGAAAAGGAAGCTCGTCAAGCGATCTCTCGCTGCCGAAAGCGGAATCAGAAAAGCGCGATCCGGAGTTAATAACTTTGGGTTGACCCTGAGACGTGCATCGCGACATCAAGCCTGCGAATATCTTTGTGACCAAGCGCGGGCACGCGAAGATTCTCGATTTCGGCCTCGCGAAGGTGACAATCCGCCAAGCCTCCGCGCCGGATACGCTTGCAACTTTAGACGTAGATTCCGAACAGCTGACCAGCCCTGGCTCGACCATGGGAACGATGGCCTACATGTCTCCCGAGCAGGGAATCTCCGTTTCGATAATCCCACTTTCCTCCTCGCGAGCCATCAGACGAATCAGTGAGGGGAAGGCGCGGAGGCTTCGGCGGTAGCGATGGAGCGCCCAATCCAAGCGAAGGCGAATAGGGTCAGTCCCCCCACCCATGCGCCAAGGCTGAAGGTGCCCGAAAACCAAAGTGCGATCACTACGCCCATCGCGATGAGAATTCCCGCGAGGAACAGGAACATGCGCATCCCGTAGAGCGTAGCGAACGGCAAATAGTGCGCACCCACAAGGATCATCAAAGTGAAAAAACCAGTTCAACTTGTAGAAACCTACGGGCACGAGTAGCAGCATCGAAAACGGCAGCGCAAACGCGACTTGCATCCCCAAGCTATTGAACAGATTCTCTCTGCTGACGGACGCTCGGCGGCCCGACAAGCGCAGTAGCATTTGCGTGAGCGCAAAGATGAAAAACCCACCAATGACGAGCGTCAGAATAGACGCTTTGGGAGTAACCCACCTGCCTAGCGCGGCAGATACCAACCAGATGGCGGACGAGACAAGTTGCCCCACAAAGCCGCCAATGTAGACAGACCGGACTTCGCGTTGGGCATCTTGGATGTTCATGCAACCCCCGAAACATGGCAGTGCCCTCCTGCGAGGGCGAGGAAGAACTACCAAACGTCTCTGCCCGGTGCCCCCCACATCGTGAGAAGGCCAAACCGCAATAAGTTCTCGGCATTTTAGCAGTGCGCGTCCACATTTCAGTGGATTGGATTTACAAGCTCGTTTTCATAGTTGCGACTTCAGGACCCTAGAATTGCCCGCGTTGCGCCTTGCCACCAACTCGGATCTACTCCAAGTACGTGGCCAAGGTTTGCAGTGCAATCATTGCCGGGAAGACGTGGAGATAGACCCTGTCGACTCGGCTATCCACTATGCGGTCGCGCAACATTCCAGCCACGCTCAGCACGTCGAGCGCCGGATAGAAGAGGTCGTGATGACCAATGTAATGAAATCTGACGAATGCGGCTTGCATGAGTTGGCAACTGGCCATGAAAGGCAAACGGCGATGATACTCGGCTTACGTAATACCTGCCGTTGTCGTCGTCGTCTTCTTCTTCTTCGGCTTCAAGAAGCGCATCGTCGAACCTCTGGTGTTCCGCGTCAAGCTAACGTCCTAAGCCCCATTGGCAACGAGCGGAACCGCTTTCGCGTGGCCGCGAAGATGGCGTTGCCAATGGCCGGAGCCAGCGGTGGCACGCCCGGCTCGCCAATACCTGACGGCCATTCCTGCGAGCCGACAATATGTACTTCAACTTCCGGCATCTCGCGCATGCGGGTGGGCTCGTAGTCGTCGAAGTTGCGCTGCTCGACCACGCCTTCGCGCAGGGTCACCTGGTTGCGCAGTGCCATCGAAAGGGCAAAACCGATCGCGCCTTCGATCTGGGCGGTAACCACATCCGGATTGATGGCTACGCCGCAATCCACGGCGGCCACGATGCGCTCGATCTTGACAGTTTCCGGCGTGAGCGAAACCTCGGCCACCATACCGACCCGCGTGCCGAAAGACTGGTGATAGGCGAAGCCCCGGCCGCGCCCATTTCCCCCAGGGAAGGGGCGGTTCCATCCGGCCTTTTCGGCCACCAGGCGTACCACGCCGGCATCGCGCGGCTGCTTGGCCAACAGCTCCAACCGCAATGCCACCGGGTCTTTGCCGGTGGCTTGTGCGATCTCATCGATCACCGTCTCCATGACGTATCCGGTATGGCTGTGCCCCACCGACCGCCACCACAGCACCGGCACTGGCGATTTGGCATTGTGCACATCCACCGCAAAATCCGTGAGCTCGTAGGGAGTGTCAATCACGCCCTCGATCGTGCTCGCGTCAATCCCGTTTTTGACCGCCATTCTTTCGAACGGCGTCCCCATAAAGATGGACTGGCCCACCACGCGGTGTTGCCAAGCGGTGATCGTGCCATTAGCCGCGAGTCCCACCTTCACGCGGTGCAACACCAGAGGCCGATAGAAGCCGCCCTTGATGTCGTCGTCGCGAGTCCACACCAGGTGAACCGGCGCGCGGCCTTTGATAGCTTTTGCGATCTCGGAGACCTCGACCACCCAATCTGCCATGGGATTGCCGCGGCGGCCGAAGCTGCCGCCACCGAGCAGTGTGTGGATCTTGATCTGCTCGGGTTTCAGTCCAAGCACCTGCGCCGCCACGAGCTGATCAATGCTCTGCAGCTGGCATCCCGACCACAGCTCGGCGCCGTCGGCGTGAACTTCGAGGGTACAATTCAAAGGCTCCATGGGAGCGTGCGCCAGATAGGGTAGCGTGAACTCCGCTTCGAGCGTCTTCGCCGCCCGCGCCATTGCTGCCGTCGCATCGCCCCTTCCCGGCGCCGCGAGTCCTGGCTGCGCGGCCAGCTGGCGGTACTCTGCCAGAATTTCAGACGTCGAGCGCTTCTCGGCTGCACTTGCGTCCCAAGTGACCTTGAGCGCATCGCAACCGCGCATCGCTGCCCAGGTATCGGTGCCCAGCACCGCCACTCCCCGCGAAATCTGCATCACATCCACCACGCCTGCAATTTTCTTCGCCTCACTAGCGTCGAACGATACGGGCTTGGCTCCGAATTGCTCGGGACGCCTTACGACCGCAGTCAGCATCCCCGGACGACGAATATCTCCCGCAAACACCGCCGTCCCCGTGGTTTTGCCCTTTGAATCCAGCCGGGGAAGTCGCGCACCGATGAGCTGCCATTTTTGCGGCGCCTTCAGCACAATTTCTGTGGGCACCGGCATCTTCATTGCATCGGCGGCCAGTTCCCCGAACGTTGCCCCATGTCCAGACCCATTACTGATCACGCCCATTTCCACTTTGATTCCCGACGCCGGCACATTCCATTTCGCCGCCGCCGCCCCCACAAACATCATGCGCGCCGCCGCTCCCACCTTGCGCGCCTGCTCCCAAGACTCTGCCATGGAGGTGCTTCCGCCTGTCCCCATCACCGGGCCGAAGACCAGGTTGTTGTAAACGGCAGGGTTATTGGGCGCGAATGCAAAGCGCATGGCAGACCAATCCGCATCGAACTCTTCCGCCACCAGCGTCGCCAGCCCGGTGGTCACGCCTTGGCCCATTTCGAAATGCTTGCTGATCAGGGTTACTGAGTTGTCAGTTTCGATCTTGAGAAAAAGATTGGGATCGTAAGGGCCTTTGGCCGGGCCCTGCTCCTGGGCGAAGGCCTCGCGTGAAAATGGGATGTAGGCGCCCAGCACGAATGCGCCGGCTGTTGCCGCCGCGCCTTTCAAGAATTCCCGCCGGCTAAAATCGAATAAGGGAAGAGTGGCAAGATTCACTCGCATCGCAGCAATCTCCTAGGCCAACGCCTTGGCAGCTCGGTGAATAGCACGCCGGATGCGCAGGTAAGTTCCGCAGCGGCAGATGTTGCCTTCCATGCCCAGGTTGATGTCCTCATCCGTCGGATTCTTGTTTTCATTCAGCAGCACGATGGCCGACATAATCTGCCCCGATTGACAGTAGCCGCATTGCACCACGTCGAGGCTTTGCCAGGCGTGGGTCACAGCTTCTGCCACAGGGCCCGAAATGCCCTCGATGGTGGTAATCCTTTTCCCGGCGGCTTCGCCGACCATGATCGAGCAGGACCGCGCGGCTTCCCCGTCGAGGTGCACCACGCAGGCACCGCACATGGCGTGTCCGCAGCCGAATTTGGTTCCGGTCAGATTAAGTTTGTCGCGGATCGCCCAGAGCAACGGCATCTCCGGACTTACGTCCAGCTGGTGTGATTCGCCATTCACGTTCAGAGTGATCATGCCCCTCTCCTAATTTCTCTGCGGCCTTTGGCGCTTACTTTGGACACGCCGTGCCACCCGCCACCCAAACCTTCATGAGATTGATAAATTCTGCGTGGGGAATTGGAACCGGCTCAAGGCCCGGCCCAGGATTCCATCCCCAAAGAACCAGAGGCGAGCTCATGTGCCCCACCAGAGCTTCGGGCGAGCGCTTTCCGTTGCGTGCAGGATCTTTCAGCATACGGCAAAGATCACCCGACGAAAGCCCCTGCCAGAGCATGGAAACTGGCGCCAGCGACCACTCCGGCGCCCCTGGAGTCCGCGAAGTGAGGTTGTTGCTATCGTTGTGGCAATTGCCGCAACGCATAGGGCCAACGCCGTGGCCGTCAGCGCCGCGAACTACATGCGGAATGTGCATTCTGCGGCTATCTTCCTGCAACGGAGAATTCAGCTGGTGACAATTCAGACAGCGCGGATGCTGAAGTACGGTAACAATCTTTCTCCAGGCCGCCAAACTGTCGCCCGCGCCTGCGCTTTGCGTTTGGCCCCAAACTGAGGCGCCCGTGCCAAGCACAATCAGAAGGACGATTAGCAGCCCGGGGCGAGCACGCAGCATTTGATTTGTCCCGTAGAGGTTTCGGTTTGCCATATAGTGGCAGCTTGATCTTGAACTTTTCTGAACTTTGCCGACATTGTAGCCTAACGAGGGAACTGCGTGTTCCGAGTCATCTAACGCCGAGCCCGGAAACTCCAGGCCTAGCATCGGAATTGTTTCCGGAAGTTCCGCGCAGCCTGTCTTCCGGGACCACCAACCCTCGGGCTGTAGCAGTACCTGAAGGGGCGGGCCACGATTCAAGTACTCGCCAGCCTCGGCGGCAAATTCCGCGCTTGGCGGTCTTCATCCGGCTCGCCCTGAACGCAATTCACGACTTTCTACGTTTCCAGATTCAGGATCACCGCACTCGCGATAAAACTGAATAGCGTGGCTTTAGGAGACTTAGCGGCCTTGGTAATATGACGAGGTGCCCGCCAGCAAACTGCTGATTCTGGTCCTAATTTTCTTCCTCACCAGCCTCATCAGCGTTGTCACCGGCAGCACCTCGCTGATTACGGTGCCCGTGATGATCGAATTTGGCCTAGACCCTCACGTGGCTGTCGCCACCAACATGATGGCGCTGATATTTATGAGTCTTGGCGGTTCTCTGCCATTTGCGCGCAAAGGTGTGCTCGAACTGCGCCTCCTGCCGTTCTCCATCGCCTTAACCCTGGTCGGATCAGCACTCGGGGCCCTCATATTGTTGCGTGTTCCGGTGCGCGCGCTTCAGATGACGATTGCGATTGCCATGATTTCGGTGGCGGCATTCTTGCTGGCAAGAAAGGAGAGCGGCACGAGCGGTCAGCCAGTGTCGCGTGCCAAAGCAGCGGTTGGCTACTTTGCAACTTTCCTGCTCGCCATCTATGGTGGATTCTTCAGCGGCGGATACGTGACCATGCTGACTGCAGTATTTGTCTTCCTCTTTGGTCTGACATTCCTGCAGTCCGTAGCAACGACGAAGGTAATCAATCTGTTTTCCTCTGCCGTTGCTACGCTGGTCTTTGCTTGGCATGGTGCGGTTGACTACAGACTGGGAGCGATTCTGGGCGGCACAATGTTCTTAGGCGCCCTGGTCGGCGGACACGCCGCTTTTCAGATCAGCGCGATCTGGCTCCGCCGCATATTCCTGGTGGCCGTCTCGGGACTGGCGCTGAAGATGGTTTTAGGGCTTGCACAGCATTAACCATCGGGCAATCAGAAACATGAATCCACAATAAACAGAGGAAACGCGCGGTGGCTGTCGCGTTCACGATGGAGCCTGCCGCTGGTCGTCACCGGCGAGCCCGTCACAATGCAACTTTGCCGCTTTTCGGCCACCTCCTGGCACTGCTAAGTTTGCTGACCAATCGGGCACCGACTCAGACTCTTGGGGCTTCTTCGGGGATGCGAGGGGGGGGGCACTATGTACACCTATAAGGGCACAAAAAATACAATATATTATCCTATAGGTGTATATTACAAAGTGAGATGTTCGCCTATAGGCGCACGTGCATTGACACCGTGTACATCTATAGGCTTACCGTCTTGGGACGAGGTGGGAAAGAATGCGCCCTGAATTCAGAAGATTACGAATCAAACAGATCGACCGAACTTTGGAATCATTCGCGGCGGCAAAAGACTCGCTACGTCCGCAGAAAGGGTGGCTTCGTGCTGTCCGCGAGGCGACCGGGGTCACTGTACGGCAAATGGCAATGCGACTTAAGAAAGCTCCTACTCTGGTTGCAAAGCTTGAGAAATCTGAAGCTGAATATCGCATCACATTGAAAAGCCTCCGCGATGCTGCGGATGCTCTCGGGTGTCGGCTTGTCTACGCCATCGTCCCCAAAACCGGAAGCATTCGGGAACTTGCAGAAGAGCGTGCGAGAACCAAAGCTGCTGAAAACGTCCGCGCCGTTGAGCACAGCATGGCGTTGGAAGGCCAAGCCGTCGGAGGAGTGCCGGAGAAAATCGAGGAAGAAACGAGACGAATCCTGAAGCGAACCGGAAAAAAGTGACGACAATCACAGCAACCAGCGACGGCAACACCCCCATCTCGCCGGACGAGCTTGCAGACCTCATTCCGAGTCTCGCAACCAAGGAAGAACTGAACGAGTGGGAGCGGGAGAACCTTCTGCTTGCGAGGGATTGGGCGATCGCAGATCGCACTGGTGCAGTTGATATAGCCTCTGACAAATACGTCCGAAAGCTCCACGGGAAGATGTTCGACCAAACGTGGAAGTGGGCGGGCAAGTATCGCGGCACCGAAAAAAACATCGGCGTGCCATTCCAGGGGATTCGAGAGAGACTCATGGTGCTGTTCGGTGACGTTCGCTATTGGATTGAGAACAGCACATACTCACTCGATGAGATAAGCGTTCGATTTCATCATCGGCTTGTACTCATCCACCCGTTTCCGAACGGTAATGGCAGGCATGCACGGTTGATCGCAGACGTACTTGCAAGGAAGCTTAGCCGTCCTGAATTTACGTGGGGTTCGGCTAATCTCGTCAAAGAAGGCGAGGCACGCACTAAATATCTCGAAGCGGTCACAACGGCGGATGATGGCGACATCCAGCCACTTCTCAAGTTCGCCCGATCATGATCGGTAGCTGCTCCTGATTGCAGTTGCGTTCGTCTTCGGATAGCCGTGATCGGAAGCAGGATGCGCGTCACCAGCAACAACGACACCAGCAATACCAACAGCAACGGCAACAACAACAGCGACGACGAAGACGATATCCTATGGCGGCGATGCGAGGATTTGGAGCCGTTGGTGGCCGAATTCGAAGTGGCAGGCGACCCCAAGTTTGAAGTCCTGCGAGTGAAAGAGAAATTTGGTGGCCTGGGCTTTTACGTGAACGTCGTCGGAATGAAGAGATTCGCCAACGCATCGGAATCGCCGCAGACGAGTCCTTTCACAACCTGCGAGATTTGCGGTCAACCGGGAACACTGCGGGAAAATGGTTTGATTAAGACCCTGTGCGACGAACACGATGCGCATCTGTGAAGGCTAGGGCACAAGTTTGAGTTCTTGGGCACATTCAAGGAGCCATTTCCTTTTGTGGCTTACCGCGGGATTAATTTTCTTGACCGGCGAAGCGGCTTTCGATTGGGCTGGCGGCTTCGGTGAAGGTCATGCGGATTCCGTGTTCGGGGCGCAGGATCACCATGGGGCGGGCTTCGATGGTTTGGCCGGGGACCAGGCGGAAGTCGTATTTTCTCAGCAGAACACTCAGGATCATGAGGATCTGCAGCATGGCGTAGTTGCCGCCGATGCAGCCGCGCGGGCCGGCGCCGAAGGGCAAATGGGCGAACGGCGTGTGAAGCTTTTCTTTTGCTTTGGTGAAGCGTTCCGGGTCAAAAGTCTCCGGATTCTCCCAGTATTGCGGCGAATGATGCACGCCGTAAATGAACACAACGACCGTTGAGCCGCGGGGGATGGCGATATCACCGGCACGATCGTCTGCGAGAGCCATTCGGTCAACCATCCAGAACGGTGGATAGAGGCGCAGCGCCTCCAGGATGACCCGAGTTGTGAATTCGAATTTGGGGACGTCTGAGAAACTCAGCGGCCTTTCGCCGAGCACAGAATCGAATTCCTGACGTATCTCGTCGACACAATCGGGACGCGAGCTGAGCAAGTAGAGAAGCCACGATAACGCGTTCGACGACGTTTCATGGCCGGCGACCAGGAGTTGCATGCTTTCGCTGAGGACTAGTTCATCGGGCATGCCTTCGCCGTCGCTGTAGCGAGCATCCATCAATATCTGCAAAAGATCGTGGCCGGGAGCTTCTTTGCGCCGGCGCTGGAGGTATTCGTCCAGCACGCCGAAGGCACGGGATCGCAGTTCCCAGTGCCGGCGCAGCTCGCCGGAGACGGCGAACCAGGGATTCAGGTAGGGCTGAATGGTTTGGCGAACCATAAATTCCTGGACGGTCGAGATGGCCAGGCTGACGAGGTTGATGTCTTCCTCTTTCAAGCGGGCGCCAAACAGGGATCTGCCCACCATGGCGAACGTAATCTTCATCATGAGGGGATAGATATCGACGGGGCCGATGCGGGCTTGCCGGTCGAAGTCCTGCAGCGAATCGGCGAGCGAGTCCTGCATGATCGAGGACAGAACTTCGAGTTGCTTTCGCTCAAAACCGGTCTGGATGAGGCGGCGTTGCGTTCGCCAAGGATCGCCCTCAGTGGTGAGAAGACCCTTGCCGAGGAAATGTCCCATGCGCTTCTTTTGGATCTCGGACTTGTAATAGTTCTCCGAATTCGCCTTCAGCACATGCTGAATGACTACGGGATTGGTGGTGACGATGGCCTCTTTGACGCCGCCAAAATAGAAGCGGAAGGTGTCGCCGTGGAGTTCGGTGTACTGCGAGAGAACTTGTACGGGATTGCGGGCCATGGCGCGCGAATCCAGGAAGGATTGGGATCGGGAGACGGCGGGCACGCTTTGCCGCAAGCTCACGCCTCGCTATCCAGACGCATAAGATGGGAAAGATGATCCTCGTTTCCCAACTGTTTCAAGAGTAGTAGGTGATGTTTGATCGCCTGGGTCATGGTCGAATGTTGCCGATAGGGAATGCCATACTCTTCGGCGGTCTGTTTCACGATCCGGGTCAGCGGGGCGTAGTGAGTGTGGCATACAAAAGGGCAGAGATGATGGACGATATGGTGGTTGAGCCCGCCGACGAGCCAACCGACCAGCGGGGTCTCGGTCGCGTAGTCGGCCGTAGTCGCGAAGATGTGATGGATCCAGTTATCGAACTCATTGCGGTCTGCGGGGAAGTAGGTGCTGTCGATCACGTGCGTGGTCTGGAACACGAGCGCCACGCTCAAACCGATAATCAGATGGGAGAGCAGGAACGCCAAAGCGACCAGCAGCGGCGATTTTCTCAACAACACGACGGGCAAAATCAGCATGTAGGTGAGATAAAACGCTTTGCCGGCAAAGAGGATGACGTATTCCCGCGCTGGGTGCTTCGTGCGTTTCAGATAATCGTGGGACGGGAAGAAGAAGCACTCGAAATCTCTCAAGAACACATAATCGAGAGAAAACAGAGCGTACATGAGCAGCGCATAAATGTGCTGGAAGCGCTGGAGGCGCGTCCGAGGTTCGTGGGGCGTAAACCGTAAGACGCCGCGTCCGGTAAGCGCGTCATCTTCGCCATGGAGATTGATGCAGGAGTGGTGGCCGCGATGATGGAGAATCCGCCACATATAGGAATTGATTCCACAAACATCGAAAACATAGTTCAGGGCTTTGTTTACCGACCGCGACGAGGAGATGGCGTTGTGGTTGCTGTCGTGGGCGATGTTCAGCAAAAGGAATGTCTGCGCGACCGCATTCAAAAGGTAAAGGCCGACGAACTTCCATGAATCCGGCTTGAACGCGTAGAGAGCAATCCAACTGCACGCCAGAACTGCCAGCCCTACTGCGATTTTGAGCCACATGGCGAAGTCGGCTTTGGGAGAAATGCCCCCGTCGGAAAAGAAATCGTCGAGGCGGCGGCGCAAGACTTTCGGGAAGGAAGACTCAGGGGCCGAGGCGGAAACGGAGTCCCGCAGCGAGGCCTCCGCGGGTACTAGCTCATCAATTTCCGGCTTCAAACTGATAACCGCCTCGTCTCGGAGCTTGCCGGCGCAGGACCGACCTTCTGATCGATCAGGCCGGCGGCGGGTTTTGTTGCAGAAGACATCGGTATCGGGCGCAAACAGGGGAAATTGATGTTAGCTCGAAAAGTTAAGGAAGATCAAGGGAATTTCAGATCATCCGGAGCGGGAGTAACGGTGCCTGTTGTGGGACTGGCAAGGGTTGACAAGGGTGGCGCTGCTTCCCAGCTATGCTAATCTCTGTTAACATCGACCGCTCAGGACAAATAGGACGAAGAACTTGAGTGGGGCGTCCGACGCTCGGAGGGGTAGTCTTGACCGGAGCGGGAGACGCATGGTTTTAAGAATGGTTTTGCCGCTGTTGCTGAAGTCGGCCTGGCCCCTGTGCACGGGGTGCGACTTTGGTTTTGTGATACAGAATTTTGTTATTCCACGCAGGAGGTTAGCAAATGGCGGTGCCACCGCCAGGAGTACAGATTCGAATCTATGATGGCTTCGATTTTAGACAAGCTGGATAGTCTAGGGGATCAGCACCCGCACCGACTTCTGTATTCGTACATTGACCTGAACGGCAATCAGATAGGAGGCTACTCCTACGAGTCGTTTCTTCGCCGGACGAAGGTGATTGCCGGACATCTGCGCAAGGAGCATGGTTTCTCGGCGCAGGACCGTCTACTGCTCGCCTATCCTCCGGGACTGGAAATGATTTGCGCGTTTTTTGGCTGCGTGCGCGCGGGATTGATTCCCGTGCCCGTTTATCCCCCCAGTTCTCATGGGTTCCAGGGCGCGCTGTACAAAATGGTCCACATCGCCAAGGACTGCCAGGCGAGCGGGATTTTAACCAGCAAAGACTACCTCGGATCGCTGAAGACGAATCTTGCCAGGAGCGGAGTCTCGGCGTCGGGAGTGGACGTCGACTACATTTCGGGTCTGCCTTGGGTGGTGACGGAAGATTTCATCGATACGGTTTCGGACGAGACGTTCCGCGCTGGTTCCAACGGTAATTCCAACGGCGCATCCAACGGGGCCTCCAACGGCGGATCGAATATTCTGTTTCTACAGTACACCTCGGGTTCGACTCGAGATCCCAAGGGCGTGATGGTGACGCACGAAAACATACTGCATAACTGCCCGCTGGTGATCGACCATCCCAACCCGATCGTCGTATCGTGGCTTCCGCAGTATCACGATATGGGGCTGATTGGGTGCTACATTTATCCCGCGTTAACCGGCGGCACCACCTACGGCTTCGCTCCTACGGATTTCATTCAGCGTCCCACGCTGTGGTTCGACGCGATCAAGACTTATGGGGCCACAGCCTCTGCGGCGCCAAACTTCGCTTACGACTACTGTCTGCGCGCTGGACGGCTTTCGCAGGAGAGTCTGGAGAGTTGCGACCTTAGCACTCTCCGGTTGCTGATGGTTGCGGCCGAACCTGTGAAGCCGGACACGTTTAAACGGTTTCTGCAAGCCTTTCAGCCACATGGACTGAAGTCGGAAAGCTTTTTTGTGGCGTACGGGCTGGCGGAAAATACGCTGGCGGTTTCGCTCGGCGGTCGCAATATTATTTCCGTCAACAAGAATGCCGTCGCGCTGGGGAAGGCTCGCATGACCACGGAGGTTTCCGAAATCGGCGCGGCCACGCAGATTGTGAGTTGCGGGACTCCGCTGCCGGGGCTGACAGTAAAGATCGTGGATGCGGAGAAGCATGTCGAGCTGGAGGCGGGCCGAATCGGCGAGATCTGGGTTGCTGGAGGGAGCAAGTGCCTGGGTTTCTGGAATAATCCGGAGTTGACGCTGAAGTTGTTTCACGCGCGGCTGGTGGACGATAGCCCCTATGACGATGGCTACATGCGGACCGGCGATATGGGATTTTTCCACGACGGAGAACTGTTTGTCTGCGGCCGGATCAAGGACATGATTATTCTGCGCGGGCAAAACTATTATCCGCAGGATATTGAGGCTGTGGTGGAAAAGGCGTCCGGGCTGATCCGGACCAATTGCGTGGCGGCGTTCCAGATTAATGAAGAGAGCGAGCCGGCGCTGGCGATTGTGGCCGAGGTTAAGAATCCGAAAGCGCTGCCGGATGCGCTGCAGATTGCAGCCGCCGTGCGGAATTATCTCAACGTGGAAGTGGCGCTGATTTCTTTCATCGCGCCGCGTGCGATCCCGAGAACGAGTTCGGGCAAGATCATGCGGCATAAGACCAAGCACATGTGGCTGCAAGGTCAATTTACCGTCCTCTCGGAGTTTTCGCGGGAGAAAGACGATGGTCTTTCAGGATGTGGTTCCGCAGGGCAGTCGCCTTTCGACGTATTGAAAACCCGTTACAACCTGACGGGCACCGAATCGTACAACCTGGTCGAAGCGGGGCTGGATTCCCTGGATCTTGTGGTGTTCATGCACGAGATCAAGGAACTTTTAAAAGA
>Ga0181537_10001616_pt1 | contig 20533 bp, 22 predicted proteins | sample PEATcosm2014_Bin_39_FD_119765 | JGI IMG/M metagenome (GOLD analysis project Ga0181537, IMG submission 119765) | Peatland microbial communities from MTU Mesocosm Facility, Houghton, MI, USA - PEATcosm2014_Bin23_10_metaG | ecosystem: Environmental > Terrestrial > Soil > Wetlands > Peat | place... | reverse complement strand
GTCATAGGCCGTGAACACCGCTCCGCCCGTCTCCGCCAGCACCTTCGTGATCGCCGCCGTCAGGGTCGTCTTCCCGTGATCGACGTGCCCGATCGTGCCCACGTTGCAATGCGGCTTGTTCCGTTCAAATTTAGCTTTGGCCATGACTCTTCAGCTCCGTCACAAATTCTTTTTCGTTAACCCGCCAGCTTGGCGCGAATCTCTTCCGAGACGTTCTGCGGCACTTCGGCGTAGTGGTCGAAATGCATCGTGTACTGGGCCCGGCCCTGGGTCATCGACCGCAGGGTATTCACGTAACCGAACATATTGGCGAGCGGCACCATCGCGTTGATCACTTCGGCGTTGCCGCGCTGATCCTGCCCGGTGATGCGCCCGCGCCGGCTGTTCAGATCGCCGATCACGCCGCCCATGTAGTCCTTGGGCGTGACCACCTCGACCCGCATCATCGGCTCGAGCAGCTTTGGACCGCACTTCGGAATGCCTTCGCGGAAGGCCGCGCGCGCCGCGATTTCGAAGGCGAGCACGCTCGAATCGACGTCATGCGAGGCGCCGTCGATCAACGACGCCTTGAAGTCGGTCATCGGGAAGCCGACCAGCACGCCGGTCTCCTTGGCGCTCTTGAGGCCCTTCTCGACGCCGGGCACGAATTCGCGCGGCACCGATCCGCCGACCGTCTCGTTCTCGAATTCGAAACCAGTGCCCTTGGGCAACGGCTCGAAGCGCAGCTTGATGCGCGCGAACTGACCGGAACCTCCGGTCTGCTTCTTGTGTGTGTAGTCGATCTCGCCGGTGCGCGAAATGGTTTCGCGATAGGCCACCTGCGGCGCGCCGACATTGGCCTCGACCTTGAACTCGCGCTTCATGCGGTCGACGATGATCTCGAGATGGAGTTCGCCCATCCCCTTGATGATGGTCTGGCCCGATTCCGGATCGCTGGCGACGCGGAACGACGGGTCTTCGGCGGCGAGCCGATGCAGCGCCACGCCCATCTTCTCCTGGTCGGCCTTCGACTTAGGCTCGACCGCGACCTCGATAACGGGATCGGGGAATTCCATGCGCTCGAGCACAACCAGATCGTCGGGGCTGCACAGCGTGTCGCCGGTGGTGGTGTCCTTGAGGCCGGCCAGGGCGACGATGTCGCCGGCGCGGGCTTCCTTGATGTCTTCGCGCGAATTGGCGTGCATCAGCAGCATGCGGCCGACCCGCTCGCGCTTGTCCTTGACGGTGTTTTGGGCATAGGAACCCGATTCGAGCACGCCGGAATAGACGCGCACGAAGGTGAGCGAGCCGACGAACGGATCGTTCATGATCTTGAAGGCAAGCGCCGCGAACGGCTCGTCGTCGGTGGCGTGCTTCTCGATCTCGATGTCGGTGTCGAACTTGATGCCCTTGATGGCGGGAATGTCGATCGGCGCCGGCAGGTAGTCGACCACCGCGTCGAGCAGAGGTTGCACGCCCTTGTTCTTGAAGGCCGAGCCGCACAGCACGGGCACGAACTTCATCGCAATGGCGCCCTTGCGGATGCACTTCTGCAGCGTCTCGAAATCGGGCTCCTTGCCGTCGAGGTACATTTCCATCGCGGCGTCGTCCATTTCGACGGCCGACTCGATCAGCTGCTTGCGGTATTCGGCCGCCTTGGCGACCAGATCGGCGGGGATCGGCTGGTCTTCGAATTCGGCGCCGAGATTCTCGTCTTTCCAGATCACCGCGGTATTGCGCAGCAAATCGACGATGCCGGCGTAGTCGTTCTCGATGCCGATCGGCAGATGCATCACCAGCGGACGGGCGCCGAGGCGATCCTCGATCATCGCGACGGTGCGATAGAAGTCCGCGCCGATACGGTCCATCTTGTTGACGAAGCAGATGCGCGGCACGCCGTACTTGTCGGCCTGGCGCCAAACGGTCTCGGACTGCGGCTCGACGCCGGCCACCGAATCGAACACCGCCACCGCGCCGTCGAGAACCCGCAACGACCGCTCGACCTCGATGGTGAAGTCGACGTGGCCGGGCGTGTCGATGATGTTGATGCGGTGATCGCGCCAGAAGCAGGTGGTGGCGGCCGAGGTGATGGTGATGCCGCGTTCTTGCTCCTGTTCCATCCAGTCCATCGTCGCGGTGCCCTCGTGCACCTCGCCGATTTTGTAGGACTTGCCGGTATAATAGAGAATGCGCTCGGTCGTCGTGGTCTTGCCGGCATCGATGTGGGCCATGATGCCGATATTGCGATAATGAACGAGCGGGGTCAGGCGCGCCATGGCTGCGATACCTACCAGCGGTAATGGGAGAAGGCCCGATTGGCCTCCGCCATGCGGTGGGTGTCTTCGCGCTTCTTGACCGCGTTGCCGCGATTGTTGGCGGCATCCATCAATTCGCCCGAAAGGCGATCGATCATCGTGCTCTCGCCGCGCTTGCGCGCGTGCTCGATCAGCCAGCGGATCGCCAGCGCCTGACGGCGCTCGATGCGAACCTCGACCGGCACCTGGTAGGTGGCGCCGCCGACGCGGCGGGACCGGACCTCGAGCGACGGCTTCACATTGTCGAGCGCGCCGTGGAACACGGTCAGCGGATCCTGGCCCGACTTCTTCTGAATCTTGTCGAGTGCGCCATAGACGATGGCCTCGGCCTGCGACTTCTTGCCCTGCACCATCAGGCAGTTCATGAAGCGCGTGATCACCTCGTCGCCGAACTTGGCGTCGGGCAGGACTTCGCGGCGGGTGGCGGCGTGGCGTCGGGACATAGCGCCTCTCCTTACTTCGGGCGCTTGGCGCCGTACTTGGAACGGCGCTGGCGGCGATCCTTGACCCCTTGGGTGTCGAGGGTGCCGCGAATGATATGATAGCGGACGCCGGGAAGGTCCTTGACGCGACCGCCACGAATCAGGACCACCGAGTGCTCCTGGAGGTTGTGGCCTTCGCCGGGAATATAGCTGGTGACCTCGAACCCATTGGTGAGGCGAACGCGCGCAACCTTGCGCAGCGCGGAATTGGGCTTCTTCGGAGTGACCGTCTTGACGACCGTGCAGACACCACGCTTTTGCGGGGCCGATTCCAGCGCCGGCACCTTGTGGCGGGCGCGTTGCGGAACCCGCGGCTTGGCAATCAATTGGTTGATCGTCGGCATCCCGTCTTCTTCCTTCGCCCTCAGGGCGCAAAAAGCCAAACACAAAGTCCCGGGAGCCGAATCGGCTTCCAGGGTGGTCATCGAACGCGCCCACCCGGCGGGCGCCCCGCTATGTAGGTTCGAGAAATCGGAGGCAGCAGCGTCTAGGCAGGACACCTACCACCAGCTCCCCGAAGGCCGCGGATAATAGGGAGGCACCTACCCCCCGTCAAGCAAATCCGTTGGATTTTTATCGGCCTGACCGACGGGCCGAAAACCGCCGCTTCGCGCGCCTGGAACGCGCCGTCCCAGCTGTTGCGCCGCACGTTGCCGCGATGCAATATCGCACCGCCTGGGGGCATGGTCGCAACAGCGTTCAGCGAGGAGTCGACGATGCGTATCCCAATGCTGGTCGTAGCCGGGCTAATCTCGGCTCTAACTTCTGTCCTTCCGGCGATTGCCGCCGATACCCCCGCACCCGCTCCAACCCGCATCCGTGGCACGATCGACGCGTTCGAGGGATCGACTCTCGCGGTCACCGCCCGCGACGGCACGAAGCTCAAGATCGCGTTGGCGCCCGGATTCACCGTCGGGACATTGAAAAAGGCCGATCTCGCCGACATCAAGCCGGGCGACTTCATCGGCTCGGCGGCGATGAAGAATAAGGATGGCAAACTGGTCGCGCTCGAAGTGCACATCTTTCCCGAGGCTATGCGCGGCACCGGCGAAGGCCAGCGGCCCTGGGATTCCGGCCCCGACAGCAGCATGACCAACGCCACCGTCGGCGAAGTCACGTCGCTTTCCGAGGGTGGCCGGACCCTGTCGCTCACCTATAAGGGCGGTCAGGCCGTCATCGAGGTGCCGCAGGACGTGCCGGTGGTAACCTTCGCGCCCGGCGATCCGTCGATGCTGGTGCCCGGCCGCGCGGTCATCCTGTTCGCCGCCCAACAGGCCGACGGAACCCTGGCGGCTGCGCGCGTCACGGTCGAGAGCGGCGGAGTCAAACCCCCGATGTAGTGGGATCGGCTAGAGGGAAGGTGCGGTCAGCGCCGTCCGCCGCGGCCGCGCGCCGGCCTGGCCTTGGACCGGCGGGGCTTGGCGCCCGATTTGGCTTTTTTGGCTGCCGAGCGCGCCTTGACTGCAGGTTTGGCTTTGGCCGCAACCTTTGGTTTGGACTTTGCCTTGGCCTTCGGCTTGGCCTTGGCCTTGGCCACCGCGACCTTGGGGGCCGCATGCCTGGGCGCGGCTGCGGGCGCTGGATGGCGCGTGGCTGACGAAGCCGGACGCGCGGCCGGCGTGGCCGCAGCGCGGGCGCGGCGCGCCGCCTCGGATTCCGCGACGCCTTCGATCAGCCCCACCAGATGGCCGGCGGGGTCGAAAAACTGCGCCATTGTTGGGCCGTTGGGCACGGTCGTCTTCGACAGCGCGATCCGCCCACCCTCGGTGATCACACGCGACAGCGCCGCATCGATGTTGGGAACCTGGACATAGACGGTGAAATGACCGCTGGCGCCCGGCGTCGGAGTGCCGATTCCGCCATTGATGCCGCGTCCCGGATTGCGCGTGTCGACCATGCCATACCCGAATGGATTGTCGGCCGCGATCTTCCAGCCGAAGACGCTGCCGTAAAACCGGTGGAGACTGGGCGCTTCGGCGGAAATGATCTCGAAATGAACGACCGGATCGGGCATTGCACCCTCCAAACCCCCTGGACGCGTCGCCGGTCTATCGGCCGGTTTCGGCCCAGCATAGGCAGGCACGACGCGCTACACAAGCGGCGCCAATATTAGCGTGCCCGATTGGCGGGACCAAGAATCAAGTATTTGAGGGTCCAATTCACGCCGACCACCAGAACTACTGACGCAACAACGTCGGACAAATAGTGCGCGCCTTGCGCAATTCGCATCAATCCGACCATCGCGCCGATCGCGATGGCCAGCATCGTCGCCAGCTGACGCCAATGGACGGGCGCCAGGACAGCCAGCGTGATCATCCAGATACCGAGCGCTCCGTGGCCCGAGGGAAACGAACAGTTACGGGCGCATTGGTCGGCCAGTTCGAGCGCCGGGGTGAAATGGGCCGCGCCGCCGAAATCGAGGATCTGATGGGGACGCGCCCTGCCCCAATTGTCCTTGAACAATGAATTGACCAGCAGGCCCGGTCCGATCATCAGGGACAAGACTATATATAGAGAGAGGCGCGGCGTTATTCCGATCCAATGCCGGCGCAAGAACAGAGCCGCGACACCGAGTGCGCCGATAACCATGGCCGATCCGATCGCCAGGATGGGCAGGCCGCGCAACACCAGCTTGAAGAGCGTAAGGCCCGCCAGCGGGAACCCCTCGCCCGGCCGGTAGAACCAACCGGAGACGGCAAGGTCGACGCCCGGGAGGAAGTCGAGCAAGACCAACACGGCCACCGCGATCAGTGCGGCCGCCACCCTGGCCTTGGTCGATCCACGCGCGGGCCAAGCCTCATCGAGCGCCGCGCTCAACCATCCTCCAGATGAAAGAGCGCGCCAACGCTGGCCAGACCGGTCATCAACGGCGGCGTCCAAGCCGCTAGACTGACCGGCAGGGTGGCGGACATGCCCAGCGCGTAGACGACTTTGGAGAAGAAGTAGAACGTGAAGCCCGCCCCAGCGGCGCCAACCAACCGGATCAGGGTTCCGCCCGAGCGCAGATTCGGCGTCACCGAAAATGCCGCCGCGACCAGTACCATGCCGCACAGCAAGAGCGGCGACGCCAGCAAGGACTGGAAGTAAAGGCGCTGGCGACTCGCCGAAAATCCCGCGCTTTCGAAAAAGCGGATGAAGCCAGGCAGGTCCCAGAACGAGATCGTCTCGGGCGAGGCGAAATTGTCCTGGATGCGCGCGAGCGTGAGTTCGGTCGGAAAGGAATACGTGTCCTGGCGAGTCACCGACTCGCCCGGGCGCATGATGCGCGCCTCGGACAAATGGATCGCCCCGTCGCGCAGCTCGGCCAAGGCGCCGTCGACCCGGTAGAGGAACCGGCCGACATCGTCAGTGATGTAGACGGTGACGTCGCGCATTTTTAGCACATAACGTTCCTGGCGGACCGCGCTGGCGTGAACGACCATCTGCTCGTTGCCGTGGTTCTCGCGCAGCCACAATCCGCCTTCGCCGACCAGCAGCGGATTGTCGGTGCCGCGCAGCGCCAATTGATCCTGCAGGCGCTCGAACTTCTGGTAGAGCACGGCGGCCAGCGGATTGAACGAGGTAACGTTGATCGCGCCGATCACAAGCGCCGCGACCAGCAACGGCGCCAGGAACTGCCAGGCCGACACGCCCGACGAACGCGCCACCACCAGCTCGCGGCTACGCGTCAGGCTCCACAGGCAGGCCATCGCGCCGACCATCACCGCGAAGGGCAGGATCAATTCCATCATCTGCGGCAGTTTCAGTAAGGCCAGTTCGACGATCAGTTCGAACGCGGCTCCGCCATGCGTCGCCGAGCGCCGCAGCAATTCGATGATGTCGAACAGCAGGACAAGGCCCATCATCGTGCCCAGCGCCGACAGGAAAGCGCGCAGGAACGAACGGCCGATATAAAGGCTGAGCAGCGGCGACAGGCGCATCATCGACCCGGACGAGATTTCGACCGCGCCACTATAGCCCTTTCGCCGACCCGCGCGATATCATCCGGCGCGGATCGCAGAGAAAGGGACACCGCGATGGTAAGGCTGGATCGCATCTATACGCGCGGCGGCGACAAGGGCTCGACTTCGCTGGGCGACGGCGCGCGCGTGGCCAAGCATTCGCCGCGCGTCGAACTGCTGGGCGCCATCGACGAAGCCAATGCGGCGATCGGCATCGCGCGGGTGCACACGAAAGGCGACGACGACGCAAGCCTGGCGCGCATCCAGAACGATCTGTTCGACCTCGGCGCCGATCTTTGCGTTCCGCTCGCCGATGCCGGAAAAACCCGCCTGCGCGTCGCACAGACCCAGATCGACCGGCTGGAAGGCGAGATCGACGCGATGAACGAAGCGCTGGCGCCGCTGACCAGTTTCGTTCTGCCGGGCGGCACGCCGGCGAGCGCGTACCTGCATTTCGCGCGAACCCTGGTGCGCATGGCCGAACGTCGGCTGACGCTGCTTGCAGAAAGCGAGCCCGTCAATCCGGCGACGCTCGCTTATATCAACCGGCTCTCCGATCATTTGTTCGTGCTGGCGCGCCGGCTCAACGACAATGGCGCGGCCGATGTCCTTTGGGAGCCCGGACGCTACCGCGGTTGATCGCCGGCTCAGCGTTCCTTGCGCAGCTTCAGCCGATGGATTCCCATTTCTTCTTCGCCGGGCTCGCGCGCGATCGAAAGAATACTGTGACCGATCTCTGTCACCGAGCGCGGAACATTCTTGAGTGGTTCCATGCCGCGCAGACGGACCTCAAGCGTTTCGCCAATGTTCATCTTTTCGATGACCAGCTTTGTTCTCACGAAGGTAAGCGGACACACATCTCCGGTGATGTCCAAGAAGTGATTTGTGTCACTTGCCACTGTCGGTCCCTCGAAAGTCTTTGTCTGATACGTTATTGCCAATTGCTGCCAGACCAACTATACAATGATGTCCTCTTGTAATCCAAAGGCGGGCCTTCAATGTCCGAACAATCGAATCAAAATGAACTCCTCGCCTTGACGGCCGATATCGTCGCGGCTCATGTTGGCAGCAATAACGTCCCGGTCAGCGACCTTCCTCAACTAATCGGTGACGTCTATCGGACACTTGCTACTCTCGGTACCCACGGCGCCAAGCCCGAACGGCCAGAGCCCGCGGTACCGATCAAGAAGTCGATCACTCCCGACTACATTGTCTGTCTCGACGACGGCAAGAAATTGAAGATGCTGAAACGTCATCTGAAGACTGCCTATGACTTGACCCCCGAACAGTATCGCGAACGCTGGGGTCTTCCCGCCGATTATCCCATGGTTGCCCCCAACTACGCCAAGCATCGCAGCGCGCTCGCCAAGAAGATCGGCCTGGGCACACGGCCCCGCCGCCGCCGCCGCGCCGCCTGATCGGGCCCGGGAAGGCGAAGACTCCGCTCGCGTCCCCCTGTCGATCCTTTGTCGTTGCGCCGCTTCGGCGTTACGGGCTAAATACCGGCCATGATTTCCCGAATCGAACAGCGGTGTATCGACAAGGGAATGAAGATGACCGAACAGCGCCGGGTTATCGCCAAGGTACTGTCCGATTCCATCGATCATCCCGACGTCGAAGCGCTGCACCGGCGCGCGGTCGCGCTCGACCCCAACATCAGCATCGCCACGGTGTACCGTACCGTGCGCCTGTTCGAGGAAGCCAACATCCTCGAGCGACACGATTTCGGTCAGGGACGCGCCCGCTACGAGCAGGCCACCGAAACCCATCACGACCATCTGATCGACGTCCACAGCGGCCGCGTGATCGAGTTCCAGAGCGACGAGATCGAAGCGCTGCAGAAGCAGATCGCCCAGAGATACGGATTCAAACTGGTCGGCCATCGGCTGGAATTGTACGCGGTGCCGCTGGCTCCCGAAGATGACACCAAGCAATAACGACGACGCCCATGCGAGCGCCGCCTCGACCGATCGGCGCCCGGTGACCGCGGCGAGCGCTAGGGTGTCGCCCGGTGCGTCGAGCCTGATCGTGCGGCTTGCGCGCACCGCGGAGGAGGTCGAGGCGGCGCAGGGTTTGCGCTACCGCGTCTTCTACGACGAGATGGGCGCAAGGCCGACGCCGGAAATGGCCATCGTGAGGCGCGATTTCGACGAGTTCGACGCGGTCTGCGATCATCTGTTGGTCATCGACGGCGCGCTCGGCGACGGCCCGGCCGGCGTGGTCGGCACCTATCGTCTGCAGCAGCGCGAAAGCCAGCGGTTCACGCATTTCTACTCGGCCAGCGAATACGATCTGGGCAAAATCGTCGCCTTTCCGGGCCGCGTGCTCGAACTCGGGCGCTCCTGCGTCGATGCCGGGCACCGCACCAAGGCCGTCATGCAGCTTCTGTGGCAAGGCCTTGCCAGTTACGTCCTCTCGCGCAAGATCGACTTGATGTTCGGCTGCGCCAGCCTGCCCGGGACCGACCCCCAGGCCCTGGCACTGCCGTTGTCCTATCTCTATCACTTCCATCTCGCGCCCGCGGAGCTGCGGCCCCGCGCACTCCCGCAGCTCTACACCCGCATGGACATACTCCCCAGCAACGCGGTCGGCCTGAAGCGCGCGGTCGCGGAGCTGCCGCCACTGGTCAAAGGCTATCTCCGGCTCGGCGGCTTCGTGGGCGACGGCGCGGTGATCGACCGGCAGTTCAACACCACCGACGTCTGCATCATCGTCAAGACCGACCAGGTGACCGATAAATACTTCCGTCACTATGACCGCACCGCGGACCGCAAGATCTGACTACGACACCGTCGCCGCGCTCCACTCTCCACGCCTGGCCACGCTAAGGCTTCTGTCGTGTCTCGGGTGGACGTTGGCGATGGCGCCGATCCAGGCGGTGCTTCTGGCGGTGGGCGCGGTCACCGCTTCGCGACGCAACGCGCGCTGGTACTGGCGCGGCGTCGCGGCGATCCTGGGCTTGCGGCTGGTAGTGCGCGGCGCGCCGGCCGAACGACGGCCGATTCTCTTTGTATCGAATCACATCTCGTGGCTCGACATCGTCGCGCTCGGCGCGGTGCTCGACGCGGCCTTTGTCGCCAAGGCCGAAGTCAAGGGATGGCCGATATTCGGCTGGATCGCGCAGCTCGGCCGCACCGTCTATGTCGATCGCCAGCGCCGCTCCAGCCACACCCAGCGCGACGGACTGCTGGAGCGCCTGACCAAGGCGCATGAATCGCTGATCCTGTTTCCCGAGGGAACCAGCCATGACGGCAATATGGTTCGCGCGTTCAAGAGCGCGCTCCTGTCCGCCGCGGCGGTCAAGGACGATGACGGCCAACCGCTTTCGGTCCAGCCGGTCACCATCGCCTATACCAGGCTCGACGGCATGCCGATCGGCCGCGCCTGGCGCTCCTTCTACGGCTGGTTCGGCGATATGGCTATGGCGCCCCATCTCTGGACGATGATTGGGCTCGGCGTAACGACGGTGGAGATCGAGCTTCATCCCGCCACCAGCCTGGAACAATTCGCCTCGCGCAAGGCCTTGGCCGAGCATTGTTTCCGGCTGATCGGCCAGGGCTTGGCCGCCGCCAATGCAGGGCGGCTGCCCAGCATTCCCGTCCTTCCATCTAATTCGTTGTAATATCATAATTTTCGGCTATTTCAGATGAGTGAAAATAGCAGCCAAATTGGCCGCGCCAGTGGACTTGGCGCCGATTCCGGGCTAGTTATTGCGGCAATGTCGCCCACGGTGAAGAAGGTCTACATCAAGACCTACGGCTGCCAGATGAACGCCTATGACTCTGCCCGCATGGCGGAGGTTCTGGCACCATCGGGCTACGTCAAATCCGAGACCCCCGACGGCGCCGATTTGGTCATCCTCAATACTTGCCATGTTCGCGAGCACGCCAGCGAAAAGGTGTTCTCCGAACTGGGCCGCATTCGGCTGCTCAAGGTGCGGCGCGGGGCCGAAGGCGCGCACATGCTGATCGCGGTGGCAGGCTGCGTGGCCCAGGCCGAAGGCGAACAGATCATGGCGCGTGCGCCTTATGTCGACATCGTGCTGGGGCCGCAAACCTATCACCGGCTGGCCGACATGGTGGAAGCAGCCGGTACTCGCCGTGTGGTCAATTGCGATTTTCCGGCCGAATCCAAATTCGACCACCTGCCCAGACCCGGCGCCGACGGGCCGGCGGCATTTCTTTCGGTGCAGGAGGGCTGCGACAAATTCTGCAGCTTCTGTGTCGTTCCCTACACGCGCGGCGCCGAATATTCGCGGCCGGCCGTCTCGATCGTCGACGACGCCAGGCATCTGGTCGAACAGGGCGTGGTCGAGATCACGCTGCTGGGCCAGAACGTCAACGCCTGGCATGGCGCGGGAATTGATGGCGGAACTTGGGGATTGGGGCGCCTGATCCGCGAAATCGCGCGGATCGACGGACTGGCGCGCATCCGCTACACCACCTCGCATCCGCTCGACATGGATGACGAACTGATCGCCGCCCATGGCGACGTGCCGGCCCTGATGCCGTATTTGCATCTGCCGGTGCAGTCGGGGTCCGACCGCATCCTCGATGCGATGAACCGGCGCCACAAAGTCGAGGATTATCGCAGGATCGTCGCGCGGCTGCGCGCGGCACGTCTCGATCTCGCGCTGTCTTCGGATTTCATCGTCGGCTTTCCCGGCGAGACCGAGGGTGATTTCGAGGCGACGCTCGGTCTGGTGCGCGACATACGGTTCGCCGACGCCTATTCCTTCAAATACAGTCCGCGCCCTGGCACCCCGGCGGCGACCCTCGACGACCAGGTGCCGACCGAAGTGAAGGAAGAGCGCCTTGCGCGCCTGCAGGCGCTGCTGGCCGAGCAGAGCGGGGCGTTCAACCAGGCTTGCGTCGGCCAGTTGCTCGACGTGCTGTTGGAGCGGCCCGGCCGGTATGCGGGACAATTGGGCGGTCGCAGCCCCTACATGCAGGCGGTGCATGTCGCGGCGCCCGACTCGTACCTAAATAGCATTCGGAGGCTGCGAATCGTCGGCGCGGGCGCCAACTCGCTGACGGCACAACTCGAGGAGGAGCGCGTCAGCGCGTGATGGATCGGGGATCGGGTGAAGTCAGGACCGTTCGCGAATTCGCAGACAATTCGCTGTTGCACATGCTGTTCGGGCCGCACAACGCCCATCTCGACCATATCGAACGCGCGCTTGGCGTGGCGATGGCTTCGCGCGGCAATCGCGTGACCATCACCGGCGCGGCCGAACGGGTGGATCAGGCCAGCGGCGTTCTCGACGGGCTCTATCAAAGGCTCGAAAGCGGTCAGGCAGTGGGTGCCGCGGAAGTCGATGCCGCCCTGCGCATGGGCGACGAAGACGATGCGAGCGATCCAGCGCTGGTGCTGGTCACCCGCAAGCGCCACATCCGGCCGCGCACGCCGATGCAGGCCGAATACATCCGCGCCATGGACCGTTTCGAACTGGTGTTCGGGCTCGGACCGGCCGGAACCGGCAAGACCTACCTCGCGGTCGCCAAGGCCGTGGCGATGATGATCAAGGGCGAGGTCGATCGCATCATCTTGTCGCGTCCGGCGGTGGAAGCCGGCGAGCGTCTCGGCTTCCTGCCCGGCGACCTGCGCGACAAGGTCGATCCCTATCTGCGACCGCTGTATGACGCGCTGCACGACATGCTACCCGGCGATCAGGTGACCAAGAAGCTGGCCGCGGGCGATATCGAAGTCGCCCCACTCGCCTTCATGCGGGGGCGCACGCTGGCCAACTCCTTCGTCATCCTCGACGAGGCTCAGAACACCACGCCGATGCAGATGAAGATGCTGCTGACGCGGCTGGGCGAACATTCGCGCATGGTGGTGACCGGCGACCCGTCGCAGGTGGATTTGCCGCCGGGCGCGCGGTCCGGGCTCGACGATGCCATCGCGATCCTGCGCGATCTGAAGGAGATCGGCGCCATCCGCTTCTCCGACCGCGACGTCGTGCGCCACGGGCTAGTGACCAAGATCGTCCGCGCCTACGAAGCCCATGCGGTCACGCACAAGAAGTCGGACCGCGAGCGGTGATGGCATCCATCGACATCGTCGTGCCGTGCCGGAAATGGGCGCATTCCGTGCCCGACCTGGAGCGTCTATGCCGGCGCTTCGTCCTGGCTGCGCTGGCGGCCACCGAAGACACGGCTGGACGCGCGGTGCCGGACGCCGAGCTGCGCATCGCCCTGACCGACGATGGCGGGGCGCGCGACCTCAACCGCCGGTTCCGCGGCATCGACAAGGCCACCAACGTCCTTTCATTCCCGGCCCACGGCCCCGGCACGCGGCGCGACGCCGATCCCCAGGGTCTGGGTGACATCATGGTCGCGTTCGAAACCACCGCGCGCGAGGCCAATGCGCAAGGCGTTACGACCGCCGACCATCTGGCCCATCTGCTGGTGCATGGCGCGCTGCATTTGCGCGGCCACGACCACGAACGGGCCGCCGATGCCGAAATCATGGAAGCCCTCGAAACCGACATTCTCGCGCGGTTCGGCATCGCCGATCCCTACCGCGGGACGTTCGCGGAGCGCCCGTCATGAACGACGCCCGAAGTACCGGCGAATCGCCGTCGCGCTTCAAACGCCTGCGCGGCTGGTTCAAGGATTTGCGCCGCACCGAGGCCGAGGAGCAGGTGCGCGAAACCCTCGAGGAATTGCTCGAGCAGCGCGCCGACACCACCGAGGCGCCGATCGACGCCCATGAACGCCGGCTGCTGGCCAATATTCTGCGCCTGCGCGAGGTCAGCGCCCATGACGTGATGGTTCCCAGCGCCGACATCGTCGCGGTCGACCTCGCCACCACCTACGAGCAGCTGATCGATTTGATCAACGCGCAACGCCATTCGCGCTATCCGGTCTATCGCGGCACGCTCGACGACGCGGTCGGCTTCATCCATATCAAGGACGTGTTCTCGCAGGTCAGCGCCGGCGCTCCCTTCAATCTCGCGCGCCTGATCCGGCGCATCCTTTATGTCGCGCCGTCGATCCGCGTGCTCGACCTGCTGCTCGAGATGCGGCTCAAGCGCACGCATATCGCCTTGGTGGTCGACGAGTACGGCGGCATCGACGGGCTGGTGACGATCGAGGATCTGGTCGAGCAGATCACCGGCGAGATCGACGACGAACACGATGTCGAGGCCGAGCCGGACTTCGCGGAACGCGCCGACGGGGTGGTCGAGGCCGACGCGCGGGTACCGCTGGTCGATTTCGAGACCAGGGTCGGCCCCGTCTTCAGCGAGGAGGAGCGCGACGCAAGCGACACGCTGGGCGGGCTGGTCTCGTTCTTGGCGGGCCGCGTGCCGGCGCGCGGCGAATTGATCCAGCACGCGTCTGGCATCGAGTTCGAGGTGGTCGACGCCGATCCCCGGCGCATCAAGCGCCTGCGAGTGCGCAACCTGCCGCATCGCGAAGACCGGGCGGCGTGAACTCGGGCGCGGTGGCCATGCGTGGGCGCGCGACCGCGGCGCAGTTGGCCGGCCTCGCGGGATGGCGGCGCGCGGCGGCGCTGGTCGTGTTCGGAGCGCTCGCCACGCTCGCATTACCGCCGATCCAATTCGTTCCGCTGCTGTGGGTGAGCTTCACCGGGCTGGCCGTGATGCTGGGCGGGGCGCGCACAAGCCGCGGCGCCTTCTTCGACGGCTTCTGGTTCGGCTGGGCTCATGGCGCGACGGGCGTCTACTGGATCGCCAACGCCCTTCTGGTCGATCCCGCGCGCTTCGGCTGGATGATTCCGTTCGCGGTGCTGGGACTGGGCGCGGCGATGGCGATTTATTTCGGACTCGCCACTCTGCTCGCCCGCCTGCTCGCGCCGGCCGGGATCGCCGGCGTGCTGGCGTTGGCGGCATCGTGGGGGCTGCTGGAATGGATCCGCGGCTGGCTGTTCACGGGCTTTCCCTGGAACCTGGTAGCGAGTGCATGGTCCGACACGCTTCCAGTCGCGCAACTTCTAGCACTGATCGGCGCCTATGGGTTGGGCACGGTCACCGTGGCCGTGGCGGCGATGCCGGCGACCCTGGTGCGACCTGGCCGCGCGGGTATCGCGGCGACCACCACAAGCCTGGTCCTGCTGGCGCTGGTCGCGCTTTGGGGTTGGGCGCGGCTGCCCGAGGGTCCCATGCCCACGGTGCCGGGCGTGCGGCTGCGCCTGGTCCAGGCCGACATCGACCAGCGCGAGAAATACGAGCAGACCAACCGCGCCGGCGAATTCCTCAAACAGATCGAACTGACCCGCGCGCCCGGCCCCGAGCCGATCACCGACGCGATCTGGCCCGAGACCGCCACGCCCTATTTCCTCGAGCAGGATCCGCGCGCGCTGGCCGCGGTCGCCAGCGCCGTGCCCAGGGGCGGGCTGGTGATCACCGGCGCGCCGCGCGCCACCCTGCCCGACGAAAAACCGCTGCGCATTTGGAACAGCCTCGACGCGGTCGACGATTCCGGCAAAATCGTCGCCAACTACGACAAATCCCATCTGGTTCCGTTCGGCGAATATGTACCGCTGCGCGCGATCCTGCCGATCGGCAAGATCGTCGGCGGCGCGATCGATTTCTCGGCCGGCCATGGTCCGCGCACGATCGATCTGCCGGGCCTGCCGCCCGCCAGTCCGCTGATCTGCTACGAGGCGATCTTTCCCGGCGCCGTGGTCGATGCGGCCCATCGCCCCGACTGGCTCCTGAACGTCACCAACGACGGCTGGTACGGGATCAGTTCGGGTCCTTACCAGCATTTCGCCGCCGCACGTATGCGCGCGGTCGAGGAAGGCTTGCCGCTGGTGCGCGCAGCCAACACTGGCATCAGCGGCATCGTCGACCCCTATGGCCGGATCACCGAAAGCCTGGCTCTGGGCGTGCGCGGCGTGGTCGACGGCGCGTTGCCCAAGCCGCTGCCGGCGACGCTGTTCGCGCGCTTGGGCAACGGCATCGCGCTCAGTCTGATGGCACTGTTCGGATTGGCTGCGCTGTTCATCGGGCGGCGGGCCGCACGCGCCTAATCCGTCCATTCCGCGCTGACATCGGCGTCCGCTTCGCCGGCGAGCGCTAGCGCCGCCAACCGCTTCACCTCATCGTCCGGCAGCAGTCGCCGCACCGCCCACGCGGCCATCGCACGCACCAAGGGTGAAGCATCGCCCAGCCGTTCGCGCGCCACGCGGCCGAGCTCGGCCGAGCCGCTGTTGCCGATGGCGATCAGGACATTACGCACGAAACGGTCGCGGCCCAGCCGCTTGATCGGCGAGCCCGCAAATTTCGCGCGGAACATGGCATCGTCGAGCCGCGCCAACTCCGCGAGCTTGGGCGCATCGAGATCCACGCGGGCACGATAGGCCGGCTCGGTGGCGGCTTGGGCGAACTTGTTCCACGGGCAGGCGCCGAGGCAGTCGTCGCAGCCATAGATGCGGTTGCCGAATTGCGGCCGCAGCGCGCGCGGGATGTGCCCCTTGTGCTCGATGGTCAGGTACGAGATGCACAGCCGCGGCTCGATGCGCCCGCCTTCCAGCGCGCCCGTAGGACAAGCCGGCTCGCAGGCCCGGCAGGTGCCGCAGAAATCGCGTTCGGGCGCGTCGGGCGCTAGTAAAAGGTTCGTGTAGATCTCGCCCAGGAACAGCCATGAGCCATAATGGCGCGACACCAGATTGGTGTGTCGCCCCTGCCAGCCGATGCCGGCGCGCGCGGCCAGCGGCTTCTCCATCACCGGCGCAGTATCGACGAAAATCTTGACCTCGGCCCGCTCGCTTTCGGCGATCCAACGCGCCAGCGCCTTGAGCTTGCGCTTGATCGTGTCGTGATAGTCGCGACCGCGCGCATAGACGCTGATGGTGCCCGCTTCGGCATCGCCGAGCGACGCGGCGGGATCGGTGGCGGGCCCGTAATTGTCGCCCAGCACGATCACGCTTTTGGCCCCGGGCCACAGGCCGCGCGGCGCGAAGCGGCGCTCGGGCTGGCGCGCCAGCCATGCCATGTCGCCATGCCGTCCGTCGGCGATGAACGCACCGAGGTCGGATGCGAGTCGGGGCTCGGCATTGGCCGAGGCGAACCCCACCGCGGCGAAGCCGATCTCGAGGGCGCGGGCGCGGATGCGCGACTTCAGCGCGGCGTCCGCCGATTCCATCGCCTATCCGCGCCCGCGATAGGGCGCCACCCCTTGGTCGGGCACCCACAGCCCGTCGGGCGGCAGTCCGGTCTGCCAGAACACATCGATCGGGATGCCGCCCCTGGGGAACCAATAGCCGCCGATACGCAGCCACAAGGGCGCGATCGCGTCGATCAGGCGCTTGCCGATGCCGATGGTGCATTCCTCGTGAAAGGCGCCGTGGTTGCGGAAGCTTTGCAGGAACAGCTTGAGCGACTTGCTCTCGATCAGCAGCGCATCGGGCACGTAGTCGATTACCAGATGCGCGAAGTCGGGCTGGCCGGTGACCGGGCACAGCGAGGTGAATTCGGGCGCGGCGAACCGCACCAGATAGATCGTGCCGGGATGCGGGTTGGGCACGGCCTCCAGCACGGCTTCGTCGGGGCTGGCCGGAATCTCGACCGCGTGGCCGAGTTGGGTGAATTGGGCGGCGATCGGATTGCTCATCGGTCGGGTCCTCGTTCAACGCCCGCCGATGATAGCGCGATCAGTGCACGCGGCGCATCTCTTCGGCGAGGGTGCGGACCAGATCGCCCGCCGCCATGGGGCGCGAGCGCGCGACGCCCTTGCCGGCCCACAGCGAGAGATACCCCGCCTTGCCCTGCTTGCCGGCCTCGGTGCGCATCGCCCGGGTCAGCGCGTTCTGCAACGGATAGGGCAGGATGCGCGCCGCGCGGCCGTCGAGCATGGCTATGAATTCGTTGTAAAGGCCGCGCGCCGGCCGGCCCGAGAAGGCCCGCGTGATCACGGTCGTGTCCCGCTTGGCAGACTGCAGGGCCTGCTTGTGGGCGTCGGGTATACCCGCCTCGGGCGTGACCAGGAAGGCCGTGCCCAGCGCCGCCGCCGCCGCGCCGCGATCGATCGCCGCCCTGATGTCGGCGCCGTCCATCAACCCGCCGGCAGCGATCACAGGGGGCCCTTCGCGCAATTGTTCAACCAATCGCAATGTCGGCACCATCGAGACATCGAAGGCGCCGGCGAAGGTGCCGCGATGGCCTCCCGCCTCGGTACCTTGTGCGACGATCGCATCGACGTCCGCCTCGGCCAGCAGCCTTCCTTCGCGCAGGGTGGTGGCCGTGCCGATGATGGCGATTCCTGCCTGGCGCAGGAGGGCCATGCTGTCGGCGTCGGGCACGCCAAAAGTGAAGCTGAACGCCGCGGGACGTTCCTGCAGCACGGCCTCGAGCTGCGCCGGGAAAGGATCGGCCGGGAGCTGTGGGATGGTTGGCGGTGGCATGCCCAGCGCCGCATGGGCGTGGGCCATCACTTCCAGCATCGGCTCGGGATCGACCGCTTTGGCCGACTGCCAGGCTCCCGCGAACAGATTGACCCCGAACGGGCCCGAGGTCAGCGTGCGTGTCTTGCGGATCGCGGCGACGATCTGGTCGGGCGTGAGATAGGCCATGCCCAGCGATCCCATTCCGCCGGCATTGGTGACCGCGGCCGCCAACTCGGGTGTCGAGCCTCCGCCGGACATCGGTCCCTGGATAATAGGCAGGTCGATGCCGAGTCGGGTAAGCAAGGGGTGCGTGGCCATTATTTCGCCTCCGCGTTGGACGCGCCGCAGATTAGCCTCAGATCGGCTCGATGTCGCCCTCGGCCTCGCGCGCTTGCCATTCCGCGGCGAAATGGGTCAGGCGCCCTTCGCCGATTGCGGCGCGCAAACCGCGCATCAGGTCCTGGTAGAAATGCAGATTGTGCCAAGTGAGCAGCACCGCGCCCAGAATCTCGCCGGCGCGGAACAGATGGTGCAGATAGGCGCGGCTGAAGCGCGCGCAGGCTGGGCAGGCGCAGCCCTCGTCGAGCGGGCGCGGATCGTCCTGGTGGCGGGCGTTGCGCATGTTCACCGTGCCGCGCCGCGTGAAGCCTTGGCCGGTGCGGCCCGAGCGGGTGGGAATCACGCAGTCGAACATGTCGATGCCGCGCCGCACCGCACCGACGATGTCGAGCGGCCGTCCGACGCCCATCAGGTAGCGCGGCCTGTCGTCGGGCAACAGCGAGACCGAGTGGTCGAGCACGGCGAACATCGCGTCCTGCCCCTCGCCCACCGCAAGCCCGCCGACGGCGTAGCCATCGAAGCCGATACCGGCCAATGCGGTGGCCGACTCGGCGCGCAGATCGGGATAGATGCTGCCCTGCTGGATGCCGAATAGCGCATAGCCGGGCCTGGATACGAAGGTTTCGCGGCAGCGCGCGGCCCAGCGCATCGAATGGCGCATCGAGCTCGCCGCGTCGGCCTCGACAACCGGGAAGTGGGTGCATTCGTCGAGCGCCATAGTGATGGTGGCGTCCAGCCGAAACTGGATCTCCATCGCGCGCTCGGGCGTCAGCATATGGCTCGATCCGTCGAGGTGCGATTGGAACTCGACGCCCCGCTCGGTCATCTTGCGCAGCTTGGCCAGGCTCATCACCTGGAAGCCGCCCGAATCGGTGAGGATCGGCCCCGGCCAGTCCATCAGCCGGTGCAGCCCGCCCAGGCGCGCCACTCGCTCGTCGCCCGGCCGCAGCATCAGGTGATAGGTGTTGCCCAGGATGATCTCGGCGCCCGTGGCGCGCACCGCGTCGGGCGTAATTGCCTTGACCGTGCCGGCGGTGCCCACCGGCATAAAGGCGGGCGTGTGCACCACCCCATGCGCAGTGGCGAGTTGACCGACCCTTGCGGCACCGTCGCGCGCGGCAATCGAGAGCGCGAAACCGCTCATGACGGATGCTCGCGGAACAGCAGCGACGCGTCGCCGTAGGAATAGAAGCGGTAACGTGCAGCGATCGCATGGGCATAGGCCGCGCGCATGCGCGCCAGCCCGGCGAAGGCGGCGACCAGCATGAACAGGGTCGAGCGCGGCAAATGGAAATTGGTCATCAGCGCGTCGACAATGCGGAAGCGATAGCCCGGCGTGATGAAAATGTCGGTGCTGCCGGCGAAGGGCGCCACGTGCCCAGTTTCATCGGCCGCGCTTTCCAGCAAACGCAATGAGGTGGTGCCGACCGCGACGATGCGCCCGCCCGCCGCTCTCGTCGCATTGATGCGCGCGGCCGCCGCCTCGGTGATGGTTCCCCGCTCGGCATGCATGCGGTGCCGGTCGGTGTCATCTTCGGTGACCGGCAAGAAGGTGCCGGCGCCGACATGCAGGGTCACCGTCTCGCGACCGACGCCGCGTGAATCGAGTGCCGAAAACAGTTCGGGTGTGAAATGCAGCCCGGCCGTCGGCGCGGCCACCGCGCCGGGCTCGCGCGCATAGATGGTTTGGTAGTCGACGCGATCCTCGGCATCGGCGCCCTGGAGCCGCGGGATATAGGGCGGCAGCGGGGTCTCGCCGTGGCGGTCGAGCGCATCGAGCAGTGCCGCGCCGGAGCGGTCGAATTCCAGCACCACTTCCCCGCCCTCGCCGCGCGCGACCACCTGGGCGGACAATTCCGGCGCGAAGTCGATGCGGTCGCCCGCCTTGAGCTTCTTGGCCGGGCGGGCCAGCACCGTCCAGCGCGCGCCCTCGCCCGGTTCGATCAGCATGGTCTCCACTTGGGCCGCGCCGCGCAATCCCCGCAGCCGCGCCGGGATCACCTTGGTGTCGTTCAACACAAGCAGATCGCCGGTCGCGAGCAACGAAGGAAGGTCGCGCACGATGCGGTCCTCGAGCGCGCCCTCGCGCACCACCAGCAGCCGCGCCGCATCGCGGGGGCGC
>Ga0181537_10001615_pt1 | contig 20538 bp, 19 predicted proteins | sample PEATcosm2014_Bin_39_FD_119765 | JGI IMG/M metagenome (GOLD analysis project Ga0181537, IMG submission 119765) | Peatland microbial communities from MTU Mesocosm Facility, Houghton, MI, USA - PEATcosm2014_Bin23_10_metaG | ecosystem: Environmental > Terrestrial > Soil > Wetlands > Peat | place... | reverse complement strand
CGTGATCGAGAAGGCGTTGGGGCCAGAATAAAAGCTATCCTCCTGCACACTCTTGCCATAGCGGATCTCATGCAGGCTCGCCCGCCAGCCGCTTAAGCGCCAGGTTCCACCGACAATGACTTTGCTCTGCGGTTGGGCGGTCGCAAGATACGATGCGGTTTGCGCATTCAACAAAGGGTTGCCGTTTCCATCCAGCCCAATGCGTGTAATGACGGTGTGATTGTAGTTCGCTGCGCCATCCCAATCGACGATGCCGAAATTGCCGAAGTCGGAGCGGTAATCTGCGGTGAAATCCGCGCCGTAAGTCTTGGTGTTCGCACCGTTCGAGAAATAAACGGCCGACACGTCCGCAGGGTTGATTCCCGGGGGCAGGGTGATGCCATTTGCCGCCAGCGCATCGATTGCCTGAGCGCCCGCGTAGGTTCCGCCGTCGATGATGCGGTTTCTAATGGTGATGAGATACGCATCGAGCGTCGTGTGCAGACGTTCAATCGGCTCCGCGACGACACCCACGCTGAAATTGTTGGATTTCTCAGGCTGTAACTGCGTAGCGCCCAGCAATGTGGCAGCCGGCGAGCGAGCAGCGAGCTGTCCGCTCGCACCCGTGGGCGAAACGTTCAGATCGGAGAAGAACTCCTGCGCCAACGAGGGCGCCCGAAACCCGGTGCTGACGGTTGCACGCACGGCCAGCTGCGGCGTGAAATCATAACGCGTCGAGAGTTTGCCATTCGTCGTGCGGCCGAAATCCGAGTAGTGCTCATACCGGCCGGCGAGATCCAGCTGCCAGTGAGTGAGGGGCGTGGCGGCTAGATCGACGTACGCTGCGTAGTTGTTGCGTGAATAGGATCCCGCGTTGACCGGGGCCAACCCTTGAAAGGATTGCGAACCCCCATCGATGTACGACTCAGGTTGCCCTGGGCTGACTTTGTACGTCTCGCGACGCCATTCCCCGCCCAAAGCGACGTTGAAGGGTCCCGCAAGACCGATGTCAAAGGGACGCACGATATCCAGATTGTTGGTCCACTGACTGTTCTTGAAGGAGGCGATATCGAAGGTGGTCGGGGTGCTGCCCGTTGCGGCGTAAAGCGAGGGATTGCCGGAGTTCACGAGCCCAAAGTGATCATCGTCGCTGCCGTAAGTGGAGGCGACATCCCAGTGCCAGCCCAAGAGCTCATCGCCCTTCACACCCACGGTCACTGAAAAATCATTCTCGGCGATCGTCTCCTGCGGCGAGAAACCCGTCGGATAAACCGCCGGAAGAACCGTGGGGAGCCGATAGTTCTCGTAAGATTCAGCATCGCGATGGGCGTACGTCGCAAAGCTGTACACCTCGACCGCACCATTGGCGAACGATTTACCCGCGTCATATGCCGCCGATATGCGGTTGATCAAAGGATCGCCGAAAATGAGGTTATCCACCACCCCGGTTCTGCTGTCTGCCCCAGAGCGCACGCTGTGATCGTGATGCAGGTAATCCGCGCTCAAGTGAAAAAAGCCGTCCTCCCCAAGCGTGGTTCCCGCATCCGCGCCGACATCGCCCGTGAAACCGTCTCTTTTATAGTACTCACCCGCCAATACAGAAGCACTTCCGCCATGATCCGCGGACTTCAAGATGATGTTGATGACGCCGGCAATCGCATCGCTGCCATATTGGGCGGCGGCGCCGTCGCGCAGCACTTCGATGTGATCGATGGCGCTAATCGGAATCAAATCGATATCAACGGGCGCTGAGCCTTGCAGCGGGCCGCCGTCAGCGTAGATGCTCGCTGTGGTATGCCGACGTTTTCCGTTCACGAGGATCAGCACATGATCCGGGCTTAAGCCGCGCAGTTGAATGCTATCGGTGAGATTGCCGAGATCGCCGCCGAATGATTGACGATTCAGCGACGGTATCGTGCGCTCAAGGGCATCACGTAAATCGGTCGCGCCGGTCGCGACCAGCGCAGCCGCCGGTATGACATCAATCGGTGCCACGCTGTCGCGTGCCTTCACATTCTGCTCTCGAGTGCCGGTGACAACGACTTCATCGAGAGAAGCGGGATTCCCCGCCGCGGCGGTGTCGCCGGCGAAACTCACGGAGGGTGAGGGCACATCGGCGGACGCGGCATTGGCCCACGTTGCGAGGCCTGGTGGCAACAGCAGCGCGAGCATCATTGTCATGCGAACGTGTGCGTGGGTTGTGCGCGCGGCATCGCCGACACGCGTTTTCGGAACCATCTTCATTAATCCTGATCTCCCATTTCATTTGATTGTCGACATCGAGAAGCGACGGCACTTAAGCCATCTGCTGCGATCGATCATAGAGAGGGAGAGTCAGAGCTCGGAAATCATAGTTCCGACTCTAGAGAGAATCAGAACGCATCAGCGCTGACTATTCTGTCTAACGTTATATCGATGTGTTGTTAATGAGCGCATTGCCCCGGCCGACGGCCTGGCTGATAACGAGCGCGAATTAACTGTTACTGAATGAGCATTGGACGCGCGCGGCACGCGGAGCGAGAGTGCCGTTCACCTGCGTGACATCACCAATTTAAAATAAAGGACACGGTATGACAGCAACGACTCGCCCGTTACAGATCGCGACCCTGGCCGCCCTCATCGCACTGGCCCTAAGTGCATTTTCCGCGAGCGGCAAGGACGTCAAATTATCCTTGGTGGGAGCAGAGGAGACACCGCCCGTCACCACGTCCGCATCTGGCAGCGGAACCATCAAGATCGCGGACGATAAAACGGTGAGCGGCAGCATCAAGACACAGGGCATCGAGGGCATCGCCGCGCACATTCACGTGGGCGCGCCGGGCGTGGCAGGTCCACCGATCATCACCTTGGAGAAATCCGCGGATGGCGTTTGGTCGGTACCCGCGGGCGCGAAGCTCACCGACGAGCAATACGCGAGCTTCAAGGCGGGCAATCTGTACGTGAACGTGCACAGCCAGGAGCACAAGCCCGGCGAGATTCGCGCGCAGCTCAAGCCCTAATCGGCGGTCGCTTCGCCTTCGTGGAAAAGCTGCGGTATTCAAAGGTTGTGGTCACCGTGATATTAAGTGCGCTAATGAGTGGGGTTTCAAGTGGAAGAGACCCCAAGGTTCACGTGAGCAACGCGCTTGGCGCTCAAACTTTGAGGGCGAGCAACCTTCAAGTGCTTCCTAAAGATACGCCTTACGCGGAGCTTGTCGGGCTGATGACGCACTATAGCCAAGATCTGGGCGTGCAATGTGTCTTCTGCCACACCCAGAATCCTCAAACGCAGCAGATCGATTTCGCCTCTGATGAGAGTCCGGCCAAGCTCACTGCGCGAATCATGATAGGAATGGTGCGTGACATCAATGAGAAGTACCTCGCCCAGGTGAGCGATCGACGCTATGCGGTGCCGATTAAATGCGGCAACTGCCATCAAGGCCAGACCTTTCCTCCAGCCTTCGAACCAAGGTCATCCTCATGACAGTGTCTCGTTCGAGCACCATGAGCCTCGCCACGGCATTGTTCACCATCGGCGGCGTGCATTGGGTCATGGCAGAAGCGCCGGCGCCCAGCGTGCAGTGGCACGTGTCGGCCACTCGAGCATCGTTGGATTTATCAGCGGTGGTGCCGGAGGGGTGGCACGTGTACGCGCTGCACCAAGCGACGGGAGGCCCAACTCCGCTGCTGGTGTCGCTTGATGTGGGCGCGCGGGCGCGTGTCGTCGGCGCGCCGTCCGGGACGGTGCCGCAGACGCGTCATGACCCGAGCTTCGATCTGAAGACCTCGTACTACACAAAAGACTTCACTTTATCCTTCCCGATTCGGCTGCAAGGCGCATTAGAGGAGTCACCGACGCTGCCGGTGAGCGTGCGCTTCCAGCTGTGCAGTGAGCATGAGTGTCAGCCACCGAAGACCGTGCATCTGCTAGCGCCTCTTGAACCTGCGCATTCGACATGAGCGTGCGAGCGATTAACGTGAGTTGGATAAAAGGCGGATGGCTGACCGCAGCATTCGCCGCTCTTGTATCCCCGGCCATGGCACAGATCGCGGTCCGAAACCAAGGCTACATTCCCTTCAGTGATCCGCCCATCAATTATCGGTCGGATGCCCTCAGCGATCCGGTTGCCAAACTCGAGCAGCGAATTGAACAGGGCCAAGCCGCACTCAAATTCGATCCTGAGCACGGGTACCTGCCCTCCGTGCTGAAGCTTCTGGAAGTCCCTGTCGATTCTCAGACGCTGGTGTTTTCCAAGACCAGTTTCCAATATCCGAAGATCTCTCCCGAACATCCCCGTGCGCTCTACTTCAATGATGATGTCTACGTCGGGTCCGTCCATGAAGGTAAAGCGGTCGAGATCGTCTCCTTCGATCCCATGCAGGGCGCCATCTTTTATCTGCTGGATGAGCGTCAGGCCGAACACCCTATCTTTCAACGCGCAGAGCTTGATTGCACCCAGTGTCACATCGCGGCGGGCACGCGCGGTGTACCCGGGGTATTGCTGCGGTCCGTCTATCCGACCTCGGCGGGCACGCTGGTGGCCGGCGCCAAGTCTTTCATCACGGATCAGGAGAGTCCGATTGCTGAGCGCTGGGGCGGCTGGTATCTCACCAACGCTGCGCCGGGCGTGGTCGGTATGGGCAATGCCGTTATCGCACAACAAGGCAGCGAAAATGCGCCCGCCGGCACGTCACTCACACCCTTGGCGCCGCAATTCACTGCCGCGAGCTACCTGTCGGGCAGCAGCGATGTTGTCGCGCATTTGGTCTTGGCGCATCAAACGCAGATGCACAATCTAATCACGCTCACCAACTACAAGACTCGCTTGGCGCTTTACGCGCAAGGCGACTCCCCGCTCTCGGACAGCGCCCGTCAGCAGTTTCAAAAGCCGGCCGAACAGCTGCTGCGCTACCTGTTATTCGTCAATGAAACGCCACTTACGGGCTTTGACGGGCAGAAAGTATTGGCAACTTCACCATTTGCCCGCACGTTCAGCGAGCGTGGCGTGCGCGATCCGAAAGGTCGGTCGCTTCGCGACTTCGATTTGTCAGTACGGATATTCCGTTATCCCTGCAGTTATCTGATTTATTCCGATGCATTCGATCACCTGCCGGAGCCTGCCAAGGGCTACGTGTACCGCCGCCTCTTGGAGGTGCTGACCGGGCAAGAGCATGGCGCTGACTTTGCCGGCCTCTCGGCAGAAAAGCGTCGCGCGGTTCTTGAAATCCTGCTGGCCACCAAACCCGGCCTTCCAGCGGAATGGCAAGCCTTCGCCAAGGCCAATCAGCTCGCTTCCCTCACTGCAACGTCCTCAAGCAGTCCCTCTCATCGGGCGTCGTCCTCTCCTTAAAGGAATCAAAAGCAATGAAAACTCTAGAACGATTGGTCAGCCTCAGTCTTCTGTTGATCGCGGTCACTGGCACCACAACGGCCAAAGAAACGCCGACGTCGGCGGTCGACGGCCGCTGGGATGCAGCACTGGTGAACAATGGACCTGATATTCCTTTTCGTCTGGACATCGCAGGCGCGGGACCGACGCTCAAGGGCACATTTTACGATGGATTCAAACCCTATGATGGGACCACCAGTGCATCGTTTAAGGGCGGGCAGCTGACACTGAAAGCTGAACATTACCTGACCACCATCAAAGCCACTTTGAAGGACGGCGTACTCACGGGCACGACGGTGCTCGAGGGTCCAAGCTATGTGGCGCGCTTTGACTTTCATGCCGTGCGCCATCGCGATGAGCCGGCAACTACAGAGTCTGTTCCTCAAATTGCGGGCGCATGGGAAGTGCCCTTGGACACACCCAGCAAGAAAGGTGAGAAGGCGTATCGCCTCATCGTCGAGCAACATGGCGCGGATGCTGCCGCATCGATTCTGCGGGTGGATGGCGACACGGGCGCCTACAGCGGCACATACAAGAATGGCCAGTGGGTATTGAGCCATTTCGACGGTTCGCGGCCCGGCGTGATTATCGTGAAAGCGAAGGAGGATGGGACGCTTGAAGTTGTCGCTCACAACGAGGCGATCCTTCGCGCGTTGGAAGGCAACGACAGCAAGAAAGCAAACGCCGGAAACTATAATTATTCCGACAAACCCAGTGATGATGCCCCGACCTACCTGGCGTACCGTTCCGAAGTGGCCCGAGCCAAGGGGTTGCCGGAGCCTGCGAACTACACCACGCACACCACGGTTCGCGATGCGAACGAGAAATTCACTTTCAAATTCCGTGACGTCGATGGTCATTGGGTATCGAACGACGACGCGCGCTTCAAAGGCAAAGTGGTGCTCGCGATTGTGACCGGTACCTGGTGCCCGAACTGCCACGATGAAGCGCAGTACCTGGTCCAATTGGATCGCAAATATCGGGATCAGGGCCTTGCCATCGTGGCGCTAGACTTCGAGGAACCCGAACAACAGGGCAGCCTCAACCGCGAGCGCGCCTTCGTCAAACAATACGGCGTTAAGTACACCTATCTGATCGCCGGCGCACCTTCTGAGATGTGGGAGAAGATCCCCCAGGCGGTTAACTTGAACACATGGCCGGCCACGGTATTCGTCGGCCGAGACGGCCTGGTTAAATCCATCCACGCCGGATTTGCATCGCCCGCAAGCGGGGAGTTCAACCGGCAGCTTAAGGAGGAATTCACCTCCACGATTGAGCACTTGCTGGCCGACAAGGCCGCTGTGACCACGGCGCAGAACTTCCTCGGCGACTTTAATCGAGACTTTGTTGCGACCGCCGCCCTGACCTCCGATTGATGGCTTCGGCTGCTCTACAGTTAATCATGAATTAGGACGACCTCTATGAACAACAGAATGCTTACTACGTTCGCTACGGCACTCTTGGTTTCCACGGCTTCTTTTGCACTGGCGCACGCTCCTACGGGCGCCCAGGCGATCGATGGACGCTGGAGCGCAAGTCTCTCGCGTGACGGAGCCGTCATACCCTTCAGGCTCGATATCTCAGGCGCGGGACCTACTCTTAAGGGCACGCTCTACGATGGCTTTGAGCCTTATGAGGGGACGACGAGCGCGTCGTACCGGGATGGCAAGCTGGTCCTAAACATTGAGCACTACCTCACGACCATCACTGCATCGTTGCAGGACGGGACGCTCGTGGGAACGGTGGTGAGTCAATCCCGGGCACAGGCGACCGAATATGCGTTCGCGGCCACCCGATACACACCGCCTCACTCAGCGCCGCGCGATATACCCTCGATCGCGGGCTCTTGGGAACTGCCGCTGCCCACGCCCACCTCAAAGGCGAGAAAGCTTTTCGGTTCATCGTGAAGCAACAGGGCGCGGAGGCCGCGGCCTCCATCTTGCGAGTGGATGGCGACACCGGTGCCTACAGCGGCAGCTACCAGGACGGGAAATGGATCTTGAGCCATTTCGACGGCTCGCGACCCGGCGTCATCGTTGTCTCGAAAAACGATGATGGAACCTTGAAGGTCTTGCAACATGCGGAGCGTCCCGAAAGGCCCGCCTCCTCCGAGGGCAGCGAGTCGGCGAAGCCCTACGGCGAGAGTGCAGTCGCCGATGGTCGCTATGCGGATACCTTGATCGCTTACCGCAGCGATGTGGCGCGGGCGAAAAATTTACCCGAACCTGAGGATTACGAGAAGCACACCACGGTGCGCGACGCCAACGAGAAATTCACTTTTAACTTTCACGATGTGAACGGCAATTGGGTTTCCAATGAGGATCCGCGCTTTAAGGGCAAGGTCGTCCTCGCCATCGTCACCGGTACCTGGTGCCCAAACTGTCACGATGAAGCTCAGTACCTGGTAGAGCTCGACAAGAAGTATCACGACCGAGGGTTGGCCATTGTGGCACTGGATTTCGAAGAGCCCGAGCAGCAGGGCAGTCTCGCGCGTGAGCGAGCCTTCGTAAAACAATACGGCGTCAAATACACCTACCTTATTGCCGGCGCGCCCGCCGAAATGTGGGAGAAAGTGCCGCAGGCCGTGAACTTGAATACCTGGCCTGCGACCATTTTCGTCGGGCGTGACGGCATCGTAAAGGGCATCCACTCCGGCTTCGCCTCGCCTGCAAGCGGCGAGTTTCACCAGCAACTGAAGCAGGAGTTCACCGCGAGGATTGAACAACTGCTTGCGGAAAAGCCGGCCGCGACCGCCGCTAATTGGCCTGCGCCTAAATCGCTGGATTTGCAGTGGGGGAACAGTCGATGATGGCGGTAGAATAACCGTTGAACACTCTTCCACTGAGCCAGGGTTGCCAGCCATGTCCGGACACCAGTCGCCGCCTGAGATTTTTTGGTTCATTCCCTGCGCCGGCGACGGCCGGCATCTCGGTGCGGCTACGCGGCCGAATGGCTTTGCATATCTCGCCAGCATCGCCCAGGCGGCAGACTCGCTAGGTTTTGATGGCGTATTGCTGCCGACCGGCGGTTTGAGCGAGGACACTATCGTCATCGGTAGTGCACTGCTCAGCATGACTCGGCATCTGCGTTTTCTGGTAGCGGTGCGGCCAGGTCTGATCTCGCCCATTCTCGCCGCCCGCGTTAATGCCTCGCTGGATCGCATCAGCAACGGGCGCGCGAACCTCAACGTCGTCGCGGGCTCCGGCAAGTTCGATTTTGAGGGTCTACCTCTCTCGCACGAGGACCGTTACGAACACGCTCGAGAGTGGTTGGCCGCTTTTCGTGGCGCATTCGGCGCCGATGCGGTCAACCTCAAGGGCAAGCATATTCACATTGAAAACGGCAAAGCACTCTTGCCAAGTGTCCAGCAACCCTATCCGGCCATTTATTTTGGTGGCTCGAGTGAGGAGGCACTAAGCGTCGCCGCCGAACATGTGGATGTGTACCTCACTTGGGGGGAGCCTCCGGAAGAAGTCGCAGGAAAGATTGCTGAGGTTCGTCGGCGCGCGGAAAAACACGGGCGCACGATCCGATTCGGGTTACGGGCTCACATCATTGTTCGTGAGACCGAAGAGGAAGCCTGGTCCGAGGCGGATCGCTTGATCGCGCATCTGAGCGATGAGCAGATTGCCAAGGCACAAGCCTCCTTTGCGGCGTCAGAATCGGTGGGCCAGCAACGCATGGCAAGACTGCATAACGGCCGCCGGGATCGTTTGAAAATCGGTCCAAATCTTTGGGCCGGCGTGGGTCTCGTGCGTGGCGGGGCCGGCACCGCCTTTGTCGGAGATCCCGAGAATATCGCGCGCGCGTTAGCGCAATACCGCGAGGCCGGCGTGGAGATTTTCATTCTCTCCGGGTACCCGCATCTTGAAGAGGCCTACCGAACGGCGGAATTGCTTTTTCCGGCGATCGGAAAAAATAGCCCCATTTTTCAGAGCGTGCAGAAGTCGGTGGAGGCCGCGACTGCGCGTGCCGGCTCCGCGACCGTCGGTCGATTCGGCTCAATCTAGTGGGCCTCGTCGGCTAACTGTCAGGTTTCAAGACTCTGTCATGAACACCATTAAAATCGCCGGCGTCGCTACGGCGCTGACGCTAATCATTGCTTGCTCGCCGCAAGGTGCAACAAAGAAAGGTGAATTGGCGGGCCAGCGTCAGTTTCTTCCCGTCGCCACGATTCAAGATCTCATGGAGTCCCAGATCGACCCTGCTGCGGATGGGGTGTGGGATTCGGTGGGCACCGTCATCACCGCGGCGGGAGAGGAGAATCGACAGCCACACACCGCGGAGCAGTGGGAGGAGGTGAGAAGAAAGGCACTTAATTTGGTGGAGGCAACCAACTTGTTGCTGATTCCGGGACGAGGGGTGGCGCGCCAGGCATTTCCATCCGCGGGGCCCGGCGTGTTCAGCTCCGCCGATATCGAACACAAGCTTGCAACGGATCGGGCAGGGTTCGATGCCTTCGCAGTGGCGCTGCGAAATGTGGCGCTCGAGCAATTGACGGCGATCAATCATCGGGACGTGGCTGCGTTATCCAAAGCCGGCGAGGCACTCGATACCGCATGCGAGTCCTGCCACCTGACCTTCTGGTATCCCCACGAGGTCATCCCGCTGCTTCCCGATTTCAAGTAAGCATGGCCGCACCGCCGACCCTGTTGCCGGGTGATCAGGGTTTGGTGCGTGCGCTTGGCCGGTGGGACCTATTCGCGTTGGTGGTGAACGGTATCGTAGGGGCCGGCATCTTCGGTCTGCCCGGAAAGGTTGAGTCCCTGCTCGGTGTTTATGGAATCGCGGCGATTTTGGGCTGCGCGGCCATCATGGGGTTGGTGATCCTATGTTTCGCGGAGGTGGCCAGTCGATTTGATGGCACAGGGGGCCCATTTATTTACGCGGGCGCCGCGTTCGGACCGTTCGCAGGGTTTCTGACTGGATGGATTCTTTGGATCGCACGCATCACGGGAGTCTGCGCGATCTGCAGCCTGTTGCTCGAGTACGTCGCTTATCTAAATCCAGATCTAAATCAGGGCGCTCCGCGCATTCTCACCGCCGGAATCATCGTTGGCACGTTGACGCTGATTCATTTTCTGGGCATCAAGCGAGCCACGCTGTTCAGCAATATCGTCACGGTGGCAAAGCTCGCGCCGTTGCTGCTATTCGTTGGGGTGGGTCTGTCGCATCTGGATTCCTCACGCTTCAATGCAGCCTCCGTCCCCGGCAATGCCCCTTTTGCGCAAGCCATATTGCTGCTCAGCTTCGCATTCGTGGGCTGGGAAAGTGTGGTGGTTGCGGCGGGCGAGGCCCGTCAACCCCAACTCGATTTTCCGCGTGCATTAGTGACCGGTCTCTGCGCCGTTGCGCTTCTCTACTTGCTCATACAGATTGTGTGCATTGGCACGTTGCCGCAACTCGCGCAGTCTAGGCAGCCGATTGTCGATGCCAGCCGAAATTTTCTGGGGTCAAAAGGGGCTCTACTGATCACGATCGGCGCAGCCATTTCCATGCTCGGCACGATGAATGGCGCGATGCTGACCATTTCGCGCCTCTCCTACGCCATGGCCACAGCGGGACAACTGCCTCGTTGGCTTGCCTTGATTCATCCCCGATATCGCACACCGCACATTTCCCTGATCCTTTCGGGGCTCATGGTTTTTGGTTTAACCGTGAGCAGTCAGTTCGTGCATTTACTGACCGTGAGTACGATGTCGCGTTTGTTGGTTTTTGCGATGACGTGCACGTCATTGCCTCAGCTGCGACGGATGCCCGCCGCGCCGCACGCACGCTTTGTGTTGCCCGGTGGGTGGCTCATTCCCGGTGCCGCTCTGCTGCTCATCGTGTGGCTGCTCGCCAGTTCCACTTGGTTGGAAACTCGGGATGTCGCCCTGTGGACGGCGTTCGGCGTGGTTATCTACGCGGCCGGAGTTTTGCGAAAGAGACGAGGGGCCTCGGCTCTTCAATGAGAATACAACCTATTGATTATAATGGCTTTCTGGCGCATAGCCCGAAGCTGCGCCAAGGTTATAGAGACATACCAAGACATTAGTATTCAAGCGTCAAGCTCCGTTCTACAGTCCATCCAACGCTATGAACACCTTCGATGCATTTTTACCTTCGAATCTGACCAGCCTTGCTGACTATCGCGCTAAGCGGGCGTCGGCGGCACGTGCATTGCGTCCCGCGCCAAGCTATTGGCTGTGGTATCCGGGATTGGGTTATGTCGCTCGAAACGTTGCGCACCCCCGTGTCGTTGCGGCGATGACGCAGCGTGGTAAATCCCGGATCTAAGAGCGCCGGCGACGGTGGAGACGCAGATATCGAATCCACCGATGAGGCGAATGAAGGGAATACTGCCGCGGCGATCGGTGGAATGCTGAAAAGTCTTCGGACCGAGGCAAAGCTTTCGCTTGATCAGCTCGCGCAGCGCTCGCGAGTCAGCCGCGGGATGTTGAGCCAGATAGAACTCGGCCGCAGTGTACCGACCATTACCGTGCTGGCACGTATTGCGGCCGCTTTCGAGCTGCCCGCCGCGGCTTTTCTATCGGTCGACGAGACTGCGCACCCCACGCTGCTGAAGCGAGAGACGGGGAATTTTCTGCGCTCGGCAGATGGCAAGTTTGAATCGCGTGCGCTTTTTCCATTTACGAAGATGCGACGTACGGAGTTCTACGAACTTACCTTGCACCCGGGCTGCCAATACTCAAGCGCCGCCCACCGTGCCGGCACCTCTGAGAACATCGTCGTCGCCAACGGTGCGGTCGAGGTGGAAGTAGGCGGCAGACGCCACCCCTTGTCGAGCGGCGATGCCTTGCATTTCAGTGCCGATGTGCCTCATGCCTATTTGAATACCGGACTTGCTGTCGCGGTGGCCTATCTGGTGATGGCGTACATCCAGCCTGTCAGCTACTAGCGTTCTTTAGTTCCGATCGGTCTATCAGTGCGTGCAGACCATCATGGGCATGGAACCGCAAGCCATGGTCATCGGCATGCCGCAATTCATCATGCTCATCATCATGTCGCAGCACATCTTGAGCATGTCCATGCTCATCATGCCGGTCGGCATCATCATGCACATCATCCCGGTGCTGCTCATCTCACAGCTCATGGCGGGCATCATCGGCATGCCGCAGCAGCTCATCATCGGCTGACCGGCGCACATCATCATGCACGGCGTGCCGTTTTTCATCATGGTGGTGAACATGCTGCACATGTCCTTCATCATCTCCATGGTGGCGCCTTCGCCCGGCATCACCATGCACTTCATGCCTTTGTCGGTCATGCTACAGGTCATGCGGCAGTTCATAGGCATCATCATCGGGACGGGCATCGACATGGGCATGGCCGGCATCGGGTTCATCGAATTCATTGCTGCGTTCATTGGCGGCTCCGTAAGGTATAACTAATGGTGCTAAGGTTATGCTCTCAAAGCAGATCACGCAAGTGATTGATTTTGTGGTTGCTTCTCCAATATGACGGATTTATTCTCATATGGTGGAAGTCTCCAGCCGACCGAGTCAATCAGGGCGGCGTAGCCACGTAGCGGAGCAGGATTTGCTGCGAAGCGATTTCCTCTCGTCGGCCGCGATCAAGCCAAGCAGATCGTCGATCGCTGTGTCGCTTTGACACAGGCGCGGCGAGTGCATTGCAGCCAGCTGCGACGATCGCCAGAACGAAGCAATGAATGCGATCCTCGGCCAACGCCGTGAGTTGGGCATAACGATATTCATTCTTGGAAGTTCCGCTGCGCTCACCATGCGCCTACCGTGCACGCTGACTGACGCTTTGTAGGCGCGCTCACGCCCACCCGCCATATCGGCGTCGTGTGTCTGAATCACGCCGACGCGACTTAGGCAGATCCGCTTGACCAATGACGCTTGATTGGAGATTCGAATGTCTTTCTTGAATGAGCATAAAGGCCTGAACATTTCGCGTCGCCGCTTTTTAGGCTCGAGTGCATTGGCCGCCACTTCGGCGCCCCTGTTCACCTTATCCGATGCGGCTTCGGCCGCTCAGGTGAGCGAGGATGGGAGCTTTGAGCCCAATGACAATTTCCTGCGCGCTGCCCTGGCCGCTGCCCAGTGGATTCAAAACGCACAGCGCGAGGATGAGCGGGGGGTGTACTGGCTGCCAGAGCCGGATCATCCGGAAAAGTTGAAGACCATTTCAGCGCCGAATGCCATCTACAGCGGCAGTGCCGGTACGGTGCTTTTTCTCATCGAACTCGCTCAAGCGACTGGGGAGCGCCAATACCTCGACACCGCATCTCGAGGCGCTGATTATTTAGCCGCAACTTGGCGCGATCTCATCGACAAGCCAGGCGATGCATTGTTGTCGGCACCCGGCTTGAACCTGTCTTTGTACAGCGGCCTGTCGGGCGTGGCCTTTGTCTTGAATGAGACGGGCAAGGCAGCGGGCAACGCGAAGTATCGCGATGCGGCCAAAGCCGCCACCGATCAGATCGTGCAGGCGGCAAAGACCACCGGGCATGGCGTCGCTTGGTCGGGCGCTCCAGGCATTGCCGCGGATGGCAGTGTGATCCTCTACCTGCTGTATGCCGCCCAAGAATTTAATGACAACACCTATCGCGATATCGCGGCACGCGGCGGCGATCACGTGCTGGAGCTTGCGGTCCCAGAAGCGCGCGGCGGTCTAAGCTGGCGCGGCTTCCCGCCCTTTCCAGGCTTGCCTAAAGATGCCTATTTTCCCAACTTTGAGGGCGGGACGGCCGGCGTGGTGTATCTGCTCACGCGGCTGTATCGCGCTACCAACCAGAGCAAGTATCTCGATGCTGCAAAACAGGGAGCCCTGCATTTGCAGAGCATCGCGACCGTTCACGGCAGCGCTGCACTCATTCCTTATCGATTTCCGGACCTCACCGATGTCTACTACCTCGGTTTCTGTCACGGACCTGCAGGCACGGCTCGCACCTTCTACGAGCTTCATGAGGTCACGCGCGATCCCGTTTATTCGCAATGGACGGACCGATTGGCCCAAGGCGTCGTGCAAAGCGGAGTTCCGGAAGAGCTAACGCCCGGCTTCTGGAATGTGGTTTGTCAGTGCTGTGGTTCGGCCGCGGTCAGCGACCTGTTCGTGAGCCTATGGGCTGCGACTGGGCGCAAAGATTATCTGGCCTTCTCGCAGCGCGTAGCACGGCAGTTGGTGAGCCGCGGAACGAACCTCGATGGCAAGGGCTTGCGCTGGTATCAGGCGTGGACGCGGGTAAAGCCGTGGGAGGTCAACGCCGAGACTGGCTACTCGATAGGCGCGGCCGGCGTGGGCGCTGCACTGCTGCATGTGCATCTCGCGGAACGGAAGCGGTATAGCGCCATCTTGCTACCCGACAATCCATTCCCGCGCTCACGCAAAGCGTAGAGTCGAATGGACAAGGGCGGCGCCGAGTCGGCGAGCGCTTAATATATTGCGGATCAGATGTCCCGCTCGAGCGCACGTTCAATCGCCGCGCGTGGCGATTTGCCTTGTTGAAAAAAGACACGCCATGACGGCCAGTCGATGTCCTCCAAGCCAATGTGCCGCAAGGACTCGCCGCCAAAATCCTTTTGAAGCAGGGCGACAATCTCGGTTTGCCAGATTTCCCAAGTGAGCATGTAGGGCGCGTCATCCCGGTTCTGAGGCGCTCGTGCGCACACCGCTGCGCTACGAGTCATGGTCATAACCGTGTCCGATGTTGGCGACCCAACGGCCGGTCACCCACTAACCTGACCGTGCGATCTCCTCCGGATGGTCAGGCCAATTTGGCTGCGGCGTGATTCGCAAGTATGGTTTTGCGGCAACGAACCCTCTTGGAAATTTCTGCTTGATGACTTCCGGGTCCTGTATTGAGGGCACGATGACCACATCATGCCCCTGTTTCCAGTTACCCGGCGTTGCCACACTGTGACTGTCCGTTAGCTGAAGTGAGTCGATGACCCGCAGTATCTCCTCGAAATTGCGTCCGGTACTCGCGGGGTAGGTAATGATGAGCCTGATCTTCTTTGCCGGATCGATGACGAACAGCGAGCGCACGGTCGCCGTCGTGCTCGCGTTCGGGTGGATCAGATCGTAAAGCTCACTGACCTTGCGATTGGCATCGGCAAGGATCGGGAAATTGACGTTCGTGTGTTGCGTCGAATTGATGTCTTCGATCCATTTTTCATGAGAAGCCACCGAGTCGACCGAAAGGGCGATCACTTTGACTCCGCGTCTGCCAAACTCGTCTTTCAACTTCGCGGTCAAGCCCAATTCTGTCGTGCACACCGGGGTAAAGTCAGCGGGATGGGAAAATAACACGGCCCAACTGTCGCCAATCCATGAATGGAAATGAATCGGGCCGAGACTAGAATCTTGTTCAAAATCCGGGGCGATGTCACCGAGGTGCAAACTGGGCATAAAAATTGTCCTACGAATGTGCGCTGATAGGAGGCTCTGTTCTGATTGGGCCTCAATCTACCTAAGCGCCCGAGGCACTGGAAATAATGGTTTGACAGAAGCTCATGCCCCGGACTGGATTGCCACTCACACCGCTGACCCATCGCGCGAGGCCTCATGCCTTAGCCATTCAAGAAATGCCGCGGCAGGCTTGCTGAGCCGCCGGTGCGCGGGATACACGGCGAAATAGCCGAATCGGGCTCTCATCGCTGGGCCCGGCAAGCGCACCAACTCCGCGGCGCGCAGATAAGGTCCTATCAGTCGGCTGCGCGCGAGGATCGCGCCTAACCCCAGACTCGCGGCACGCATGGCGTCGGTTGAATCGTTGAATGTGTGCATGCCCGGCAGGCGCACCATGCGAATGCCTGCGAAGCGGAACCAATCCGGCCATCCCTGGAAGGCAAGATCGGTAATCAGCGGCAGTGCTGCGACATCTTTTAAGTCGCTACGACCCGCGAGTGCGGGCGATGCAGCGGGAAAAAGCTCTTCGTCCATCAGATGATTAGTGCTCATGCCGGGCCAGTGTCCATCGCCATGGCGTATGGAAAGATCGGGACCGTTCTTATCAAATCGAGCAAGCGCAACGCCCGCATCGAAAGTCACGCGGATTAAAGGGTGGGCATCCGTGAAGGCTCGAAGTCTCGGCAAGATCCAACAGTAGTTCAACGAGTGAAGGGTCGCGATACGCAGGTGATTTACATTGCGGGGCGAACGTCTGAGTGAAGCGACCAATGCGTCGATGTCGGAGAGCGCCGCCCCGACGGTGTCAGCGAGCATGCGGCCTTGCATGGTCAAGTGCGCGCCACGCGCGTGACGCTCGAAGAGCGCGATGCCGAGCACTGATTCCAACGATCGCACATGATGACTCACGGCGCTCGCGGTCAAGCCGAGTTCCTCAGCCGCTCGGGCAAAATTTTGGTGGCGCGCCGCGACGGCAAAAATAGCCAACGCGGGCAAGGTCGGTAGCTTGGCACTCATAGCGCTAGACACAAATTTAATAATGGACTGACCCGCACAGTATGCGCTTGCTCAGGCCTCGTGAGACCCCATAATTCCCTGCGTATCCGCGGCAACACAGCCTAAACAGAACGCGTTGCATCATTTGCTTTTGTGTCTTGGAGAATATGAATGAACGACATGAGTCGCACCCTGGCATTTCACATCGTCGATGTTTTTGCGGTCGAACCCCTATCGGGCAACCCATTGGCTCTCGTGGAGGGGGGTGACGACCTTCCCCTCACGCAACTTCAGCGTATCGCGCGCGAATTCAATCAATCCGAGACCACTTTCATGATGCGTCCCACGCAAGAGGGCGCGGACTGGCGGCTGCGCTCCTTTACCGCGGCGGGTGCGGAAGTGGGTGGTGCGGGGCACAACGCGCTTGGCGCCTGGTGGTGGCTCGCCGAAGCGGGCAAGCTGCCGCTGTCGGAAGGTCAAACCCTGTTTCACCAAGAGATCGGCGGTCGCGTGTTGCCAGTCACGATCGAAGTGACCGAGGGTAAACTGGGATATGTGGTCATGGATCAAGAGACTCCGATCGCGCACCAAGTATTGCAGGAACGCGGTGCACTCGCGGCTTCATTGGCATTGACCGAGGAGGACTTTTCTACCGATCGCCTGCCTTGCCAGGTGGTCTTCACAGGGGCCGCGCATCTCCTGGTTCCGCTTCGCAGCCGCGATTCGGTAGATCGGATCAAGCCCAATCCAAAACCATTATTGGATGTGCTTGCCGGTATTGGCGCCGAGGGGTGCTATGTGTTCAGCCTCGACCCGCCCCGATCGGGAGCCACCGCGTATGCGCGCTTTTTTAATCCGACCGTTGGGATATGGGAAGATCCCGCGACCGGAACCGCGGCCGGGCCTTTGGCTGCCCATTTGGTGTCCCACGGCATCGCGGCCGCTGGACAGCCGATCGTGATCGAACAAGGGACCGCCATGGGCCGCACCAGCCTAATCCGTACCGAAGTTTTTGCGCATACGGTGAAGATTGCCGGCCGGGGTGTCATCGTTGCGAGCGGGCAATTGATGATTTAGTGCACGCATCCGATGTGCGGATCCACCAAACGCATAGTCCAAATGGTTAACTGCATATGAAGAAATGCGATAACGGTGCCACCGAGCGGTTTCCTATACTGATGGCGCCGTGCGAGCCCGCATCTTTCTAGGATAACAACATCTCATCGCCGGACCTTGCGATCCCGCTTCTCGACTTGAGCCGCTTTGAAGCGGGCGCGATCGAGCGGGCTGAATTCCTCGACCAGTTGCTGTCCGCGGCGCACGACGTAGGTTTCTTCTACCTCACCCGTCACGGCATCGAATCGCGCTTGCTGGAGGCGCTGCTTGATTCGTCGCGGCGCTTCTTTGCGCTGCCGCAATCCGAAAAGCAATCCATCGAGATGGTGAACTCGCCGCACTTTCGGGGCTATACCAAAATGGCGTGGGAGCGCACGCGTGGTGCGGCGGATTGGCGCGAGCAGATCGACATCGGCGCGGAACGGGCTGTCTTGGTTGCGTCCCCAGGTGCCCCGGCGTGGACGCGATTGCAGGGGCCTAACCAATGGCCGACATCGCTGCCGGAACTGCGCGCGGTTGTACTTGAGTGGCAGGCCGCCGCGACCCGGGTGTTGTTTCGTCTCATGCGTGCACTTTCCCTCGCCCTTGGCCAACCCGAGTCCGTACTCGAGCCGATTTATGGCGAAGATCCGCACATGCTCGTCAAACTCATTCGTTATCCAGGGCGAGATGCGACCACGGGTGATCAGGGCGTAGGGGCGCACAAGGATGCCGGACTGCTTTCCCTGTTGCTGCAAGATGAGCAACAGGGACTGCAAGTGCAGACTCCTCAAGGATGGGTGGATGTCGTCCCTCGGGCAGGCACGCTGGTGATCAATATTGGCGAGATTCTGGAGCTCGCGTCTGATGGATACCTGCGCGCCACGCTGCATCGGGTAATCACGCCCCCGGCAGGCAAGGAGCGACTATCGGTGGCTTTTTTTCTAGGCGCCCGCCTGGATTCGACGGTGCCGCTGCTGCACTTGCCGCCGGCCCTCGCCGCGCAGGCGCACGGACCTGAGCATGATCCGAATAACCCGCTATTTCGCGACGTGGGACAGAATTACCTAAAAGGACGTTTGCGCTCCCATCCCGACGTGGCACGACGCTATTACGGCGACTTAGTCGATGCTCAATCGACCACATTGCCGCCCTCGGGCTACTGACCTTTATGCGCGTTCAACTGAGCTGGCTGCTGTCATTGATGCTGATCGGGGTTTGCGCGGCGTCCGCGCACGCCGGCGTGACGCTCGAGCGCGTGAAGCGCACAGGCATTTTGACCAATGTGTTGGTGAATACCTATCCTCCGTTCGGCTTCATCGATGCCAACAACGAGCTTGCCGGCTTCGACGTCGATGTTGCGCGGGCGTTCGCCGCGAAACTCAACCTGGTGTTACATCTGGCCACCCCGGGCTGGGAGGCGATTGTGTCGGGCCGGTGGCAGGGACGCTGGGACATTTGCATCTGCTCGATGAGCCCCACCGATGAGCGTGCCAAGGTCTTGAGTTTCCCAGTGACCTACTACAACTCGCCCGCCGTACTGACCGTGCACAGGGACGAACAGCGGATCAAATCGGCGGGGGACCTCTCCGGTAAGCGCGTTGGTGTGGGCACCGGATCGAGCTACGAGAATTACGTCAACAAGGCGCTGGTCATTCCGGGCGCACCGGCCATGACCTATCCTTTTCACGATGTGCTCGTTATGCCGGGAGATGAAACGATCAATTTCCGCAATCTCGCCCTTGGCGCTGGCGTTCGCTTGGATGCCATCGTCTCCGATTTGGCCACCGCGCAAGCCAGCATTGATACGTCGCGCGCCTTGAAAATGGTGGGTCCGGTGCTGTACGCAGAGCCCAACGTGGTTGCCACGGAGAAGGGCGATCCGGATTGGGATCGCGTGGTGAAGGATACATTCGCTGAATTGAAAGCAGAGGGCACATTGGCGAAGCTCTCGCGCAAGTGGTTTGGACAGGACATCACCCTCGATGCCCATTGACGCAGGCGTTCCGTACGGACCGCAGAACCCGCACTCTATTGCCGAGCCCGGCGCTATGCGCGCGCCAGCATCCCTCGGCACAAAGAGCCGTTTTCGGCGCCAGGTGTGGGTGACATGGGCGCTCTTGTTGGCACTGCTGTTCGGCGCGTGCTACGGGCTGCATTTGGATTTCGCGTATGTGGGCGAGAAACTTCCTTTCTTGCTGGGGATTCGGCTCTCGCCGGACGGATTCATCCAAGGGGCCGCGTTGACGATATTCGTCACTGCATGCTCGATGTTCTTTGCGCTGTTAGTGGCGCTCATCACGGCGCTCGGTCGACTGTCGAGAAATCCGGTGGCCTTCGCGATCGCGACGTTCTATGCCTCGCTGTTTCGCGGAACGCCGTTGATGGTCCAGGTGCTCATCATCTATTTGGCGCTACCACAAGTCGGCATCGTGCTCGGCGCGCTGAGTTCCGGCCTGATTGCATTGTCACTGAACTACGGGGCGTATCTTGCCGAAACCATCCGCAGCGGCGTGATGGCAGTCCCGGCAGGGCAACGCGAAGCTGCCCTAGCGCTCGGTTTGCCGCGATGGGTGATTGCCTGGCGGGTGATCGCGCCGCAGGCCATGCGGTTGATCATTCCGCCCGCCGGCGCCTTGTTTGTATCGATGTTGAAGGACTCCTCGTTGGTATCGCTGATGGGATTATGGGAGTTGAATTTTCTGGCGCAGTCCTACGCCCG
>Ga0181537_10001614_pt1 | contig 20539 bp, 21 predicted proteins | sample PEATcosm2014_Bin_39_FD_119765 | JGI IMG/M metagenome (GOLD analysis project Ga0181537, IMG submission 119765) | Peatland microbial communities from MTU Mesocosm Facility, Houghton, MI, USA - PEATcosm2014_Bin23_10_metaG | ecosystem: Environmental > Terrestrial > Soil > Wetlands > Peat | place... | reverse complement strand
CGACGCCCAGATAAAGTGTCCCTTCGAGCGACGCGCGGCTGTCCCGAAGCTTGGAGATGAGCCCAAGCACGCTCCTGTCGTCCCACCAGAGCGACGGCGCGCTGGCCAGCGCCAGGGTGAAGAACGGCCGCGCCTGGAACAGCGCGTGCACGACCATCAGCGACCCGAGCGAATGGCCCGCGATCACGCGCCCCTCCTCGCGCAGGCGGTGGCGCTTCGCGAGCTCCGGCCAGAGGCTCCCTGTCAGGTAGGAGAGGAACCGGCCGGCGCCGCCGCTCGAGGGCTCGTCGCGCGAGGCGGTCGGCGTGTAGTCCCGCCCGCGGAAGTTCCCGGGCTTCCCGAAGCCGACCCCGTACCCCACCCCGACCACGACCGCCGGCGGTATCCGGCCGGCCTCGCTCAGGAGCCGGCTTTGCCGCACGGCCTCGTCGAAGAAATAGTCCCCGTCCAGGACGATCACGGCCGGCGAGGGCCCCCGCGCCCCCTGGGGCGCATCTATATAGATGGTGTAGTCCGTCCCGGTCTCCCGCGAATGGGAGACGAACGCCGGCTTGGCCCGGGTGATCGGCGGGGGCCTCATTCGCTTGCGAACTCGGTCTCCTCCCTCTGCAGGCGGCGGGCGCGCCGGCTCGCCCCCTCGATGTCGGGGAGGAACCAGGTGAGGAGCCCTATCAGGGGAAGGTACCCGCACACGTTGAACACGAAGCCTATGCTGGTCATGTCGGCAAGCCTGCCAAGCGCCGCCGCGGCGATGCCGGCGCAGCCGAAGGCGAGGCCGAAGAACAGTCCCGAGATCATCCCGACCTGCCCGGGAACGAGCTCCTGCGCGTACACGAGGATGGCGGAGAATGCCGAGGCCAGGATGAGCCCGATGAAGACCGTGAGGCACACCGTCGCCGCGAGCCCGACGTGCGGGAGCAGGACGGAGAACGGGGCCACCCCGAGGATCGAGATCCAGATCACATATTTCCGGCCGAAGCGGTCGCCGAGCGGGCCGCCGGCCATCGTCCCCAGGGCCACGGCGGCCAGGAACACGAACAGGAGGTACTGGGAGCCCTGGATCGAGAGCCCGAACTTCTGGATCAGGTAGAACGTGTAGTAGTTCGTCAGGCTCACGAGGTAGAAGTATTTCGAGAAGACAAGGGAGATGAGGATCCCGAGCGAGAGCAGGACCTTCGTTCGGGGAAGGCTGCCGGCGGGGTGGGAGGCCGCGCGCCTCCTGAAGTGGGCCAGGTTGCGACGGTACCAGCCGCCGACGCTTGCGAGGAGAACGACGCCGCCCAGCGCCACGAGGGTGAACCAGAGGAGGGAGGACTGCCCGTTGGGGACGACGATGAGGGCGGCGAGGAGCGGCCCGAGCGAGGAGCCCAGGTTGCCCCCCGTCTGGAAGACCGACTGCGCGAAGCCGTGCCGGTCCCCCGCCGCCATGTGCGCCACGCGCGAGGCCTCCGGGTGGAAGATGGCCGAGCCCATCCCGATCATGACCGAGGACACCAGTATCATCGGGTAGCTGCCCGAGCGCGAGAGCGAGGCCAGCCCGGCGAGCGTGATGGCCATCCCGAAGGCCAGGGAATAGGGCTTGGGATGGCGGTCGGTGTAGCGGCCCACGAGGGGCTGCAGGACCGACGCGGTCAGCTGGAAGCTGAGCGTTATCAGGCCCACCTGGGTGAACGTGAGGCCGAAGGACGCCTTCAGCACGGGGTAGATCGACGGCAGGAGCGCCTGAAGGGTGTCGTTGATCATGTGGGACGCGCAGAGCGCGACCAGGATGCCGTAAACCGTCCTTCGCGGGGCCTCCTGGGGTCCCGCCTGCGCCTGTCGATCATTTTGCACCGGACTGTGTTATCCGGGATCGGCCGGTCTGCAAACGAAGACCGTTATCTGGCGGTCGCGCGAAGGCGGCTGGCCGACGGCGGCGGCGTGAGGCCGCAGCGCCTCGCGAAACGGGCGGACTCCGCGCGGGACGTCAGGCCCAGCTTGCGCATGATGTTGAACCTGTGCTTCTCCACGGTCTCCGGCGAGAGCCCGAGCTTCGAGGCGATTTCGGCGTCCGAGAGCGGCTCGCCCACGAGGCTCAGGATCGTCTGCTCGCGGTCCGTCAGGATCTTGTCGAAGGCGACGGGGTTTCGGCTGTGTGCCCGCCGCGCCTCGGTGAAGGTCCTCGGGAAGTAGGTTGAGCCGCCGTCGATCGCGGAAATCGCCACGCTCAGCTCGACAACGGTGTTCGTGGACTTGTCGATGAACCCCTGGACGGCCGCCTGCTCGACGCGGCAAAGGGTGTATTCGTCAAAGTAGGATGAGATCACGAGGGTCCTTATGAGCGCCCGCTTGCGCCGGAGGGAGCGCAGCACCTCGAACCCGTCCATGTCGGGAAGGTTGATGTCGAGGATAAGGAGGTCGGGGTGCGTCTCCGGGACGACAAGCAGCGCCTCGCGGCCCGTCCCCGCCTCGCCCACGACCTCGTGGCCGAGGTCCGTCGTGCACGCCTTCCGCAGGACGTCACGAAACAGGCGCTCGTCTTCGACAATGGCGATCTTCACGTGTCCCCGCAACCTGCCAGCGGGGGGCGGCAAAGGAAAGCGCGCCGGCTACCGGAATGCCGGTAACGGGGGCCGTCAATAGGCGTAGAACATCTCCTGGAGCCCCGCGGGGTCGGTCGTGCGGGTGAGGCCGAGCATCAGGAGGATCCTGGCCTTCTGGGGGTTGAGCTCGTCCGCCGAGATGAGGCCCAGCCGCCCGTCGTCCACCTCGACGTCGCGCTCGACGATGCCGCCGCCCGTCCTCGAGCTTCGCACCACCGCGATCCCGGACCTCGACGCGGCGGCCGCGGCGGCAAGGGCCGCCGCCCCCATGTTGCCGTTGCCCACCCCCGCCACGACGATGCCCCTTGCGCCGGCCCGGACCGCCGCGTCGATCAGCTCGCGGCCCATCCCGGCGTGGGCGTAGACGATGTCGACGCGCGGGAGCTCCCCGGGAGGAAGGACGAACGCGGAGCCCAGCGTGTGGCGCCGGACGGGAACGCCGTAGAAGTGCAGGCGCCCGGAGCTGACAAGGCCGGCAAGGCCGCGGTGCGTGCTCTTGAATGTCCCCACCTGGGTCGTGTTCGTCTTGGCCACCTCGCGCGCGAAATGGATCTCGTCGTTCGCGACCACGAGGACCCCCCGCCCGCCCGCGTCGGGGTGCGCGGCGGTCGCGACCGCGTTGTAGAGGTTCATCGGCCCGTCGGCGCTCATCGCGTCCGCCGGCCTCATCGCGCCCACGAGCACCACCGGCTTCGCGCTTCGCACCACCAGGTTGAGGAAATAGGCCGTCTCCTCCATCGTGTCGGTCCCGTGCGTGACGACCACGCCCGCGACGTCGGCCTTGTCCAGGGCCGCCTGGGCCCGCCGCGCGAGCGCGCGCCACACCCGCTCGCCCATGTCCTGGCTGCCGATGCTCGCCACGTGCCCGGCGTCCAGCCTTGCGAGCGACTCGATCCCGGGCGCCGCGGCGATGAGGGACTCGATCGGGAATATCCCCGACCGGTACCCCCGGCGCGGGCGCGGCGCCGCCGCGCCCGCTATGGTTCCCCCCGTGGCGAGCACGGTGACCCGCGGAAGCGGGGCGGTTCTGGGTGCGCGCGGACGGGCCATGCCCGCGGATAATGCCGTCTTCGGGCGGCCTGTCTAGCCGGCGGCGGCTTGACGGGTGCGGGGGATTGGGCCGTCGTGCAGTGGGATGACGCCGACGCTCCTAGTCCTCGCCGCCGGATTGGGCTCCCGCTACGGCGGCCCCAAGCAGATGGAGCCCGTGGGGCCGTCCGGGGAGGCCGTGCTCGACTACGCGGTTTTTGACGCCGTGCGCTCCGGGTTCGGCCGCGCGGTGTTCGTCGTCCGCCAGGAGATGGAGGAGGTGTTCCGGTCCGCGATCACGCAGAGGTACTCCGGCAGGATCGCCGTCGATTTCGTGCACCAGGCCGTCGGCGACCTCCCAGAGGGGTTCCGCGTGCCGGCCGGCCGCGAGAAGCCGTGGGGCACGGGCCACGCCGTCTGGTGCGCGCGGGGCGCGATCGCCGGCCCGTTCGCCGTCATCAACGCGGACGACTTCTACGGCGCCGGCTCGTTTGCCAGGCTCGCGGCCTTCCTCGCCAGGCCCGGGGGAGGCTCCTTCGCGATCATCGGTTTCACGCTCGCGAACACGCTTTCGGAGAACGGCACCGTTTCGCGGGGGGTGTGCGAGGTGAAGGCGGGACGGCTCTCCTCGATCACGGAGGAGAAGGCGATCTCCAAGTCCGACGTGGGCGCGGGGCGGCGCTTTTCGGGCGCCGAGATCGTGTCGATGAACCTCTGGGGCTTCACGCCGGCCGTGTTCGATGGGCTGGACGCGGGGCTGCGCGCCTTCCTTTCCTCCGGCGGTTCCGACCCGAAGGCGGAATTCTACCTTCCCGCCGCCGTCTCCGAGATGGTCGCGCGGGGGGCGGCGACCGTGGAAGTCATCCCCAGCGCGGACGCCTGGTTCGGCATCACCTACCGCGAGGACAGGCAGCAGGTTGCCGCGGCCGTCCGGGCGCTTGTCGCCGCGGGAAAATACCCGCCGAGGCTGTTTGCATGATACGCTAGCCGGCCCGGGCCAGAAGGAGGCGCACCCCCTCGATCGGCGCCTCCGTGACCTTGGAGAGCGGGAAGGGCGCCTTCGAGAGGAGCGCCTGGTACGCGAAGGGATGGTTCAGGATGTGGCCGCTGACGCCCGCGCGGAACGAGTCGGGGCGCCTACCGGGGAAGAGCTGGTTGGCCACCGAAACGGCCAGGCCGAGGAGCTGAAGCACCGACTGGGAGACGGCGTCGCCGGCCGCGGTGTCCCCGGCGCTCGCGAGGCGCAGGACCTCGGGTGCCAGCCCCGCGACGCCGTTGTTGGTCGCCGGGTCTCCGTAGAAGTAGACCGACACCTCCCCGGCCGTCGACCTGCCCGTCCGCTCGCGCACGAGGGCGCCGAGGCCCGACGGCGGGGCCCAGCCCTGGAGCTCGAGGAGCGCCCGTGCGATCGCGCGGCGCCCGAGGTCGTAGCCGCTCCCCTCGTCGCCGAACCTCCATCCCGTCCCCCCCGCGTAGTGGACGGCGCCGTCGAGCGATCGCGCCGCTACAAACGAGCCCGTGCCCGCGTGGATCACGAGGCCCGGGTCGCCCCTTGTCGCCAGCTCGAGCACGGGCACCGAGTCGTCGGCCGTCGAGACCGTCCCGAAGCCCGCGAGCCCGTCGCCGAATTCCCTCCAGAACGCGCGGCTCCCGGCCATGCAGAGGAGGGTCCGCGAAATCGTGGCGGAGGGGTGCCCGGCCCGCACGGCCTCGAGCACCTCGGCCGCGATCTCGCGGGAGCGCGGGGCCCCCACCAGGCTGGGACTGCAACCGGTCCCCGTGTGCCGGGCCGCGACCGCGCCGTCCGGGTCGACCAGGATGCATTCGGTCTTGGTGCCGCCCCCGTCCACGCCGATCTTCCAGGCCATCGGTCGTCCCTCAGGCCAGCTGGCGGCTGAGCCGGCCCTTGTAGCGCGACGCGAGCTCGCGGTTGTGCTCGATGGCGCCGGGGGAGTTCTGGCTCCGCAGCACGGGAAGCGGATGGCCGTTCGCCCCGAGCCACTCGACGACCGAAAGCATCAGCCAGTTGAGGACGGAGCAGCCGATGAGGGTCGAGGTCGGCCCGGCGCTGACACCGCCTCCGATCTCGACGACCGCGTCCCCCGGAACGCCGCCGTTGTCGAGGACGTGGTCCGCGACCTCGAAGAGCCTCTTGCCCGACGCATGCTCGGAGCGGGCGGCCCTTGACATCGCAAGGCAGGTGAGCGCCGCCACGGTGAGCCCCTTCGACTTCGCGTAGAGCGCCACGTCCACGGGGGACGCGTTCTTGCCCGAGTTCGAGATGACGATGATGGTCTCGCCGGCGTTCAGCTGGTACTGCCTGTCGTAGCGGGCGGCGAGCCTTTCGCCGTAGCCCGGCAGGTTCTCGATGAACCCGCCGGTGGGGTCGATCATCCCGGTCACGCACACGAGGCCGCCCGCGCGCCCGATGATCTCGCGTGAGACCACCTCGCTGTGGCCGCTGCCGAACGTGTGGACGACGCCGCCGCGGGCTATCGATCCGCCGATGATCGGAGCCAGGCGGGCGATCTCCGGCGCGTTTGTCTCGCGGGCGCGCGCAAGGAGCGCGCCCGCGCGTTCATAGTATGTGTCGGCGAGTGAGGGCATTGGGAAAAACTCAGCCGGGGGGCGACCCGGCCGTCCACCGGCCGAAGATCCCGCAGGGAAGCACGTTGCCGTCGCGCTGGACGGGAAGGCCGACCTCGCCCGCGGACAGCGAGCCGGGCAGGTCGCCCAGGAGACGGGCCAGCAGGTTCGCGACGACCGTCGGCGAGAGGCGCGCCGTGTAGGCGTTGACAAGGAAGAACAGCGGTTCCTCGGTCAGGAGGGCCCTGCACTCCTGGAGGAGCTCCCAGAGATGATCCTCCAGCCGCCACATCTCGCCCGTGCTTCCGCGGCCGTACGTCGGGGGATCCATGATCACGGCGTCGTAGCGTCTCCCGCGCTTCACCTCGCGGCGCACGAACTTCAGGCAGTCGTCGGCTATGTAGCGGATGGGCCTGTCGGCGAGGCCGCTCAGGGCGGCGTTCTCCCGGCACCACTTCACCATGCCCTCGGCCGCGTCGACGTGGCACACCGAGGCTCCAGCCGCGGCGGCGGCGCAGGTCGCGGCGCCGGTGTAGCCGAAGAGGTTGAGAACGCTCGTGGCGCGCCCGGCGCCCCGGACGGTCGAGTCTATCCAGTCCCAGTTGACGGCCTGCTCCGGGAAGAGTCCGGTGTGCTTGAACGAGGTCGGGCGGATCCTGAAGGTGAGGCCGAGGGCCTCGTACCTTATGTCCCAGTGCTCCGGAAGGGGGCGCCGGAACTCCCAGCGGCCGCCGCCCGACTCGCTGCGGTGATAGAGGCCGTCCCACGACGCCCACGGCGCGCCGGGCTCCGACCCGCGCCTCGGCCAGAGGACCTGGGGGTCCGGGCGCACGAGCGTGTAGGGGCCCCACCGCTCCTGCTTCATGCCGTCGCCGCAGTCCAGGAGCTGGTAGTCGCGCCAGCGGTCGGCGACAAGGAGCGGCAGTCTCTGCACGGCGGTGGGCATCGGGTCGGGTTCGCCCCGAGGCAATCGGCGGCGGCCCCGCATGTAAAGACGCTACCGGACCCGCAGGAGGGGCCGGCGCCCACCGGATAATCGAACTCGGCGTTTGACTGCATGTCGGACAGAAGGTCCCATTCCAACCCCGCGGCGGCACGCCCCGCGGCCAACCGACGCCCATGAACCACACAAAGACACGCAACCTCCTCGCCCGGCTGGGCCTATGCGCCGCCCTGCTCCTCGGCGCGCGCCTCTCCGCCGACGTCGTCGAGACGACGAACGGGGCCCGGATCGTCGGGACGATCAAGAAGATCCACGGGGGGGTCGTGACGATCGAGACGGACTACGCGGGCGAGCTGAACGTAAAGCAGGTGCTGGTCACGAGGATAACGACGGACCATCCCGTCTCCGTGAGGCTCGCGGACGGTTCGGGCATCGTCGGCGTCATCAACTCCCCGGCCCCCGACAAGCTCAGGATAGAGGGCGCCGGCAGGCACGTCGAAACCCCGGTCGGCAACGTGTCCGCCACCTGGGCCGCCGGCCAGGAGGACCCGGACCTCGCCGCCCTGCGCCGCAAGTGGAGCTTCGAGGCGGCGGCCGACATCACGGGCCGCAGCGGCACCAACACCGCGCTCGGCACCAGCTACGAGTTCAAGGCCACGCTGACGGGCCCCCTGGACGTGCTGCAGTTCTACACCGCCTACAACAGGCAGGAGACGCAGGGGGCCGTCTCGGCCGACCAGGGCAAGGAGGGGATCGATTATTCGAACAACTTCGCGGAGGCGACCTCCTGGTACGCACGCGACGAGGCGGGCTTCGACCGCGTGAACGACATCAGCTTCTACGACGTCGCGGCGAGCGGGCTCGGCTATGACCTCATCAAGCAGAAGGAGCAGACATTCACCGCCCGCGCCGGCCTGTCGTATCGCTATGACGAATACTCAACGCCCGACACGGCGTCGCTGAGCTCGGCCGGCGCCGACTTCGAGCTGCAGTACCTCCTCAAGACGAAGCGGTGGCAGCTCACCGACCGGATAGCCTTCGACCCCGCATTCCAGGACCTCGGCAACTTCATCATCACCCACGAGTTCGCCTTCGAGATCCCGATCACGAAGTCGCTCTGGAAGCTCAGCACCGGCGTGACCAACAACTACAACAGCAGGCCGGTCGGAGGTGTCGACAAGCTGGACACCCTGTTCTTCACCCGCCTGGTGCTCAGCTGGGGCGAGGGCAAGTAGGCGCCCGCGGGCGTCAGGTCCCGTAGAGGCGGTCCCCGAAGTCCCCGAGGCCCGGAAGGATGTACTTGCTGGCGCTCAGGGTCCGGTCGAGCACGCCGACGTGGACCGACGTGCCCGGGTGGCGCCGGCCCACCTCGGCCACCCCCTCGGGGGCGGCGATGATGCAGACAAGCCGCGGGTCGGCCCCGCCATTGGCCTTCACGACCCCGATGGCCTGCGCGGCCGAGCCGCCGGTGGCGAGCATGGGGTCGACGACGATGATCCTTCGGCCCGCGAGCGGCGGAAGCTTGCAGTAGTAGCTGCGCGCGACGGCCGTCGCGTGGTCGCGCTCGAGGCCGACATAGCCGACGCTCACGTCCGGGAACACGTCCAGGAACGGCTGCACCATGGAGACGCCGGCCCGCAGGATGGCGACGACGACAAGCGGCTGGTGCGCGAGCACCCTGCCGGCCGTCGCCTCGAGGGGCGTCTCGACCGCCTTGTCCTCGGTCGCGAGGTCGCGCGTCGCGTCGATGGCGAGCATCAGCGTCAGCTGGTAGGCGAGCGTCCGGAAGGTGGCCGGCTTCGTGGTCTTGTCCCGCAGGTGCGTGACGATGTGGGACGCCAGAGGGTGGTCGAGCACGCGCAGCATGGTCGGGTCAGATGAGGTCCCTCTGCACCTTGCGCTCCAGGTGGCGCTCGAACTCCCTGCGGAGCGCCTTCTCCTTGCCCCGAAGGCCGGGCATGAGCGGGATCCAGTTGTAGATCTCCTCGCGCAGGTGCCTCGGCATGACCGGCTGCGCCTCGCGGACGCGGTCGAACGCGCGGACGACGATCGCCGCGATGTCGTCGCACAGCCGCTGGGCGTCGGCGGAGCTGTGCTGGCCGGCGAGCCGGATCACCTCGTCGAGCTTGCGGTGCCGCTTCTTCAGGATGGCCTTGTAGGCGCCGAGGCCGTCGAGCGAGACGACCGCGGTGCGCGGGTAGTAATTCGCCATGGGGTTCCACTGCGAGGTGCGGACTCCCGCCCCGCGCCTGTCGCTGCGGAGTATGACGGACGGGATGTCGGCGAACTTGGCGATCATGAACTCCACGGTCGTGCCGCTGTCGAGGTCCGGCCCGTCGAAGCTGAAGAGAGCGAGGTCGCAGCCCACGAGGGAGCGGATGTGGTGGTCGCGCACCGTCCGCGGCGCCGTCCCGCGGGGGTCGAGGTCCTGGGGCAGCACGCAGAGGTAGCGGCCGTGCGACTTCTCGTAGATCGCCTCGGCGAGGTACGCGTTCCCGATCAGGTGCTTCAGGTTGAAGAGCTCGCCCGCGAAAAAGACGTTCAGGCTGCGTAGTTTCTTTTTCATCGGCGCGGGGGAGCCAAGACTAAGCGGCGAACCGCCGGTGCGGACAACGCAAATTGTTCCCCGGGGCGGCCTCAGGGCGTCAGCTCGAGCGTGTGCTCCGAGGCCCCGGGGAGGAACTGCGTCGGGTCGCCCCGCACCCACGCCTCGTGGCCGGCCCTGAAGAACGGGGAGTAGGGGTTGGAGTTCTGGCCCCCCGGCATGTGGAATATGCCGTCGGCCTCGTGCCCCGGGGAGACCACGAACCGCTCGCTCGCCCCGAAGGAGGGGTCCTGAACCCGCGGCATGTTCGAGTCGCCCGGCAGCTGGTCCGGGGGCATGCCAAGACGCGACGCGAGCCAGCGGGGCAGCATCCTCGCGAAGGGGTGGTCGATCATCGCCGTGTTCCTCTGCCCCCAGGTGGCCGTCCTCGGGTCGAGGCCGTCGCGCTCGTAGGAGCTCGACACGTCGTCAGCCGCCGCGGCCATCAGGTCGCCCCAGCTGCCGTAGGCGGCATCGAGGAGGTTCGCCGGCCTCTCCCTGACGATCGTTTCCAGCGGCTGCTCATAGTTGAGCCGCGTCCAGGTGAAGTCGGGGTCGCGCGCCACGCACGGCGCGAAGATCGGGTCGAACACGCGGTGCGCGACAGCGAGACGGTACGCCCGAACGACGCGGTAGGAGGCCGAGCCCGCGTCGGCCCTCCCCTCCCATTTCCGCACGGCCTCGAGGAGGCGGCCCCGCGACGCCTTCCGCGCCACGACCTCCGGCGTAAGCGTGTCGGCGAGGAGCGCGCGCCACCGCTCGAGGAGGACGGCGCGGTCATCCAGCTGCACCGCGAGCAGGTCCTTCGGGCCGACGCGCCTGCCGGACCGCGCCAGGGCGCCCAGGTCGTCGCGTATCTGCCGCGCGCGCGCGCCTATGTCGTAGCCCGAGTCGCCGAGGGCCTCCAGGGCGCGCCCGCCAACCGTCCGGTTGTTGGCCGTCCAGAGGATGCCGTCCGCCGGCGATATGATCGAGGGCACCTCGTCCGAAGCGAGGTACCCGTCCCAGCGCCGGTCTCCGAAGACCCATGAGACGGGAAGGCGGCCGTCGTAGCCGACTCGCTTCGGAAGCCTTCCCGCAACCGTCCAGGCGATCCGCCCGGCGGAGTCGGCGACAAGGAAATTCTGGGCCGGTATCCCTATGCGGTGGGCGATCGCCACGGCGTCCGAGACATCTGCCGCATCCTCCAATTCCACGAAATCCAAGTTGGTGGACGCCGGGTCGTCCGCGGTCCAATGGAACACCAGCTGTCGCCCGCCCGGGGCGTCGGCGACGACGGGCCCCCAAACCGTCCAGAGGAAGTCCATCGGCACGGCCTTGGAACCCCTCACGGCGACGCTCTCCGAGCGCCTCTCGTAGCGGAAGAGCCCCTCGCCGTTGGGCCCGTGGTAGAGCTCCGGCGAAACGCTTGGATTCACCACGATGATGTCGCCGGTCCCGGCATTCGAGTTCGTGAATCCCCAGGCGATGCGGCCCGTGCTGCCGGCCACCAGGGCGGGGGCCCCGGGGATCGTGACGCCCGTCTCCTCGTGCCCCGGCCACTTGAGGCACACCCGGTACCAGATGTTGGGCACGCCGAGGTGCAGGTGCATGTCGTTCGCGAGGAGCGCCCCGCCGCCCTCCGCGAGGGGGCCCGCGACGGCAAAGCTGTTCGATCCGGCGGCCGACCGGTCATCCCAGTACCCCGAGCCGGCGACGAACATCGCCCCCGTCCCGGCGCGGGCCGCGGAGCCCTGCTGGCGAAGGTCGACCTCGGAGGGCGGCGGTAGGCGCGCCGGCGCCGATACGCTGCCATCGAGCGCGGCGTCCGCCGGCGTCGACAGGGGCGCGAAGAATGCCAGCGACGCCGGGCCCAGCTCCTCGCGGATGGCGGAGAGCGCCCGGACATAGCGGCCCGTGCCCTCCTGCAGGTCGAGCGTCATCGCGTAGGTGATCAGCACCGTGTCCTCGGGCGCCCATGGCCGCGGCTCGGCCCGCAGGACGGAATACTCCCAGGGCTTCGAGCGCAGCGCGGCGAGGCCCGCGTTCACGCCCTCGCAGTAGGCCTCGATGAACGCGCGCCGCTCGGGCTTCGCCTGCAGGAGGACCTCGTGCGCGAGCCTCCTGAACCCGTGCACCCGCGCCTCCCGGTCCGCGGCCAGGGCTGCGGCCCCGAAGAGCTCGGCGAGCTCGCCGGCGCCCCTGCGGCGAAGGAGGTCCATCTGGAAGAACCTGTCCTGGGCGTGCAGCCAACCGGTGGCCCGGGCGACATCGGTCCGCGAGGAGCCCGCCACGGTGGGGACCCCGAGGGAATCCCGGGAGACCGTGACCACGCCGGCGAGCCCGCGAAGGGTCGAGGAGCCGTCGAGCGTCGGGAGGCACGCGATCATCCGCCCCCGGAACCAGACGCCGGCGGCCGCGCTCGCCACCACGACCACGGCGGCCACGATCGCCAGCGCCGCCACGATTCGCGTGCCTGTGCCCCTCGAGCTCAAGGGATGCCGAAGACCTCCCGTATCCTGGCCGTGAGCGCGGACGCCGGCAGCGCGGCGTCCAGGGTCAGCGCATACGCAGGCTCCTCGAGGGTCTCGAACTGGGACCTCAGCAGGCTCTCCTTCATGAAGTGCCCGGTTCGGCCGCCGAGGCGGGACTTGATGAGGGCGTAGTCGCCCCGCAGGTGGACGAACCTCGCCGGTCCGGGGTCGGGAGCGATCACGAGACGGTACGCCTCCCTCAGGGCCGAGCAGGCGACGACCACCCTCGCGCCGCGGCCGGCGCAGCCGTCGATGGCGGCGCGCACGGCGGCGAGCCAGGGCGCGCGGTCCGTGTCGGTGAGGGCGATCCCCTCGGACATCTTTGCGACATTCGCCGGGGGATGCAGGTCGTCGGCCTCGATGAACTCCCACCGGAGGGCCTCCGCGAGTGCCCTGCCGACGGTCGTCTTGCCGCACCCCGAGACGCCCATCACGACCACCACGGAGAGCGGGTTTCCCTCCCAGGACCGGGTTCCCCCGAGGGGCCTGCCCTCGTCGAGGTCCAGGAGCTCGCAGAAGGTCTCCGCCTTCGCCTGGCCGAGGCCGAACTCCACGATTCTCTGGCGAAGGAGGTCGCTCCGGTCGTCGCGCCAGCCGATCTTCACCATGAACCGGTTCCAGATCAGGCAGTCCTCGTCGTTTCGCGCGGCGCCTCGCGCGTGGGCCCAGGCGAGGACCTCCTCGTCACATCCCCCCTGCAGGGCCCGCGCGCGCAGCTCCTCGTAGGGCACGCCAAGGAAGCGGCAGCAGCGCGCGTCGAAGAGCGGCAGTCGGACGTCCCCGAGGTTCGGCTGGTACTCCGCCGGCAGCGCGCCGCGGGCGTCCAGCCGAACCTTGTCCAGCATCCGACCGAAGACCACGATCCTGCCGACTTTCGCGTGCGGGCTCCTCAGGCCGGGGACTTGGGGCATGGACCGGTTGGGGGTTTCGCCTCAGTCCCGGAGGAGGTACACGACCGTGCACAGCGCGGCGAAGAACACCGTCGGCGCGATCACCCACAGGGCGCTCACGGGAACATGGTAGTGGTTGAACAGCCACGCGACGGCGAAGCTCTTGAAGACGATCACGACCCAGCAGACGCCGATCAGGCGCTCAACGCGCCTGTTCCTCGGGACCTTCTCGCTCACCTTGACGCTCTGCACGAAGCCCCTCTCGTAGTCGGACGGGGGCCTGCGGCTTACCAAACGCACGAGATCGGCGAACATGGGGGGTGATTCCTTGGAGAAGAGTTACCTGGGTTGCGCGCCGGTTTCAATTCCCGGGACGCCTGGCGGGCGCGACGGGCTTCTGCGGCAGGCGGCCGCTGAGGTCGGCGAGCGACGCCAGGTAGGCCGTGGTGCCCTTGGCGGCGAGACCCTCGACATCGCCCTCGCCGAGCCTCCACCGCCAGTTGCCGTCGGGCTTGCCGGGCGAGTTCAGCCGGGCCTCCGCCCCGAGGTTCAGGATGTCCTGCATGGGGATGACGGCGATGTCGGCCACGGAGGAGAAGGCCGCGCGTATGAAGTCCCAGCCCACTTCGCTCCCGGTGACCCGAAGGTACCTGCGCACATGGTCCCGCGCCGCCTCGCTGGCCGTCGCATACCACCCGAGGGTCGTGTCGTTGTCATGGGTGCCCGGGTATATGACCTTGTTGTGCAGGAGGTTGTGGGGAAGATAAGGATTCTTGGCGTCGCCGCCGAACGCGAACTGCAGGACGGCCATCCCGGGCAGGCCCGTGTCCGCGAGGAGCTGCTCGACCGACGGCGTCAGCATCCCCAGGTCCTCGGCGACGATCCTCGCCTCCGGGAAGGCTTCGCGCACCGCGCGGAAAAACCCCAGACCGGGACCCGGCCTCCATTCGCCCGACTTGGCATTCTCGGCGGGGAGGGGTATGCGCCAGTAGGAGTCGAAGCCCCGGAAATGGTCTATACGGACCACGTCGCACATCTCGAACGCGGATCGCAGGCGGGACTTCCACCAGGCGAAGCCGTCGGCGGCGTGCGCCTCCCAACGGTAGAGCGGGTTGCCCCACAGCTGGCCGTCCGCCGAGAAGTAGTCCGGCGGCACGCCCGCGACGGCGATCGGCCGGCCGTCGGCGCCAAGCTCGAAGAGCCCCGGCGACGCCCACGCGTCCGCGGAGTCCGCGGCCACGAAGATGGGGATGTCGCCGATGATCCCGATGCCCCGGCGCGCGGCCTCGGACCTGACCTTGCGCCACTGCGAGAAGAAGGCGTACTGGTAGAACTGGTGCGCCGCGACCTCGTCGTGGAGCTTGGCGCGGATGGACGCCGGAACGCCGGCGTAGGTGCGCGCGGGCGCGGGCCAGTCCCACCACGCCCGGCCGTCGTAGCTGTCCTTCAGCGCGCGGAATAGAGCGTAGGGCTCGAGCCAGGACGCCTGAGCCGCCCTGAACTGCTCGAAGCCCTCCGGGCCCAGCGCCGGGGAGTTCGCCAGCCGGTGCCTCACGAAGGCTCGGTGGAGGAGCGGCCACTTGAGCTCGTAGAGCCTGCCGAAGTCGACGGCGCGCGTCCCGATTCCCGCGAGGGGCGCAATCTCATCGGGCTTCAGGAGCTTGCGCGAGACGAGGTCCTGCAGGTCGATCAGGTAAGGGTTGCCGGCGAACGCCGAGAAGCACTGGTAGGGCGAGTCCCCGTAGCCGGTCGGCCCCAGGGGGCAGACCTGCCACCAGGACATCCCGGCGCCCTGCAGGAAATCGAGGAAGCGGATGGCCGCGGCGTCCAGGGTGCCGATGCCCTGGCTCCCCGGCAGGCTGGTGGGATGGAGGAGGACCCCGGCGGATCTCGATGAGAGCCAGTTGAAAAGAGTCCCGCCGGTGGCGTTCCGTTGCGTCATGGCCTCCCATCTTGGCGGAGCCCGGGCCGGCGCGAAGCCCAAAAGGGCCGGATCGCGCGCGGAAAGCGGCAGGAGCCTCCCCCGGTCCCATTCGTCCCCCCGAAGTTGAAAGTTGGGCCGTTTGCCTGCATGGTGGCGCATCCACTGACAGCATTGGGTCGAATTGGAACCCGACGCCCCAGCGGCGGTTCAAGAAAGACCACCCATGAAGACATTGAGCCTGCTCCCGGTTTTCCTCGGTTTGGCTGCGGTCCCGCTCCCTGCGGCCGAGACCACACCCTCCCGGATCAGCGTCGAGTTCGACCACCCGGAAAAATTCACCGACGTCAGGGACGCCTACTCCCCCTCGGACAAGGGGCGCGACGCCATCCTCTCGAACATCCGGCAGTTTGTCGAACACCGGGCCGACCGGCTGCTTCCGCCCGGCGACAGCCTGAAGGTCACGTTCACCGACATTAAGCTGGCGGGCGACTATGAGCCGTGGCGAGGCCCGAACTGGGACAATGTCCGGATCGTGAAGCCGATCTACCCGCCCGACCTCAAGTTCACCTACTCGGTGAGGGACGCCTCGGGCAGGGTCGTGAAGCAGGGGTCCGATGACCTCCGGGACCTCGATTTCCAGATGCGCGGCGCGGACCCGTCGAACGACGATCCGCTCCGCTACGAGAAGTCGATGCTCGGCGACTGGCTGCAGGATAACCTGCGCAAGTTCAAATGAGCGCGAAACTTGGCCCCTGGGAGGGGGCATGCGTTTTGACTTGCGCCCCCGTCGCACGCGTGCACGGTTGGGGGCATCGTTAGAGATAGCGTTTTGGTGACAGCATCTGGTGAGTCGTTGGCTGGGCGGTTTGCTCAAGTGATGATTTCGAAACCCGACGGTGGGAACGGACTGGCAGCGGACGGTGGCTCTACGAACATCACATCATGAGCAATTCCAAACTTTACGTTGGAAACCTCTCGTTCAAAACGACCGAAGACGAGCTCCGCTCGCACTTCGGCCAGTTCGGTTCCGTTACCGACGTTTACGTCGCTATGGACAAAATGACAGGCCGCCCCCGCGGCTTCGCCTTCGTCACCATGGGCACGGCCGAGGAGGCCAAGGTCGCGGCTGAGAAGGTCAACGGCGTCGAGCTCGGCGGCCGGCAGCTGACGGTCAACGAGGCCCGTCCGAAGGAGGACCGCCCGGGTGGCGGCTTCGGCGGTGGCGGCGGCGGTCGCGGCTTCGGCGGCGGCGGCGGCGGTGGCCGCGGCTTCGGCGGCGGCGGCGGTGGCGGCGGCGGTCGCAGCGACCGCGGCGAGCGCCGTTACTGAGTCCATCTCACAACGAGATTTTGCGAAGGATGGAGCGCCCTAGCGGGCCTCCATCCTTTTTTTTATGCACTCCGCTGCCCTCCAGGCACACCTTGCGTCCCTCAAGCGGTGCGACCGGTGCCCCCGCATGCTCAAGCCCGTCGTCGTCGGACGGCCCGTCGCCAGCCGCATCTTGCTCGTCGGGCAGGCGCCCGGCGACAGGGAGCCCGTCCTCGGTCGTCCCTTCGCCTGGACGGCCGGCAAGACCCTTTTCAAGTGGTTCGACCGCGGCCTCGGCTGGAACGAGGAGGAGGCCCGCGAGAGGATCTACTTCGCGGCCGTGTGCCGCTGTTTCCCCGGCAAACGTGAAGGGGGGGGCGACCGCGTGCCGTCGCCGGACGAGATCGAGGCCTGCTCGGCGTGGCTTGGCAGGGAGTTCGATATCCTGCGTCCCACCCTCGTCATCCCGGTCGGCAAGCTCGCCATCGGGCGCTTTCTGGAGCCCGCGCCCCTCAGCGAATTGGTCGGGCGCAGCTTCCGCGTGACCGTCGCCGGCCGACGGGCCGACTGCATCCCCCTCCCGCACCCGTCCGGCGCCTCCCCGTGGCACAGGATGGAGCCCGGCAAGACGCTTCTCGACCGCGCGCTCGCCCGGATCGCGGCCCATCCCGCCGTCGCCGGACGTTCCTTGACGAAGGACCGGGCATTTGCAGGGTAAACGCCAATGGCACCCCTCCGTTTTCTCGCCGTCCTCTTTGCGCTCATCGCGGCCCCCGTCCTGCTCCACGCCCAGCGCGAGAAGCTTCCGCCGGACGACCTCGACTTCGTCGAGAAGAAATGGCCGAACGCGCTCAAATCAAACACAGGGATCCGCTATATTGTCGAGGAGCCGGGACAGGGGCCCCTCCTGATGCCGGGCGACATGGTCATGGTAAATTACGTGGCCACCCTTCTGAACGGGAAGGTCTTCGACCGGGTCATGGACAAGCTCCATCCCCTCACCTTCCGGGTCAACCGCGGCGAGGTGATCGAGGGATGGGACCAGATCCTGCAGTTGATGAGGCCCGGCGCCAGATGGCTCGTGATCGTGCCGCCTGAGCTCGCTTACGGCAGGCGCGGAAACCCGCCTCGCGTGCCGAGCTACGCCACGCTGGTCTTCGAGATCCAGATCCTCGGCGTCAAGAAGGACAGCTGATCACTTCGCCTGGGCGGCCACCCGGGTGTAGGAGAAGGTCGTCTTGAATTCCGCGACGGCCTGCGCATGGGCCGCGTCGGGCGCCTTGCCCTGGGCTTCCAGGTCGGAGGTTCGCTTGTCTATCCATCGGCGCATGAAGTCCTTTTCAACGTCGGCGGCGACGGTCTTGCTCTCCTTCGGCGCGGCGGGATTCTTCTTCGAGGAGAACATATGGCAGCCGGAGCCGGCAATCAGGGCGCCCGCCAAGGCGAAATGAGCAAGGCGTTTCATGGGAGGTTTTCGCAGTTTACGACGCCCGCGTGGGACCGCGAGTGAATCTTTTTGGTTTCGTGTTTTGTCGGTAAATCGTTTACCTGCCAACCAATGAGCGACGAGCCGCAACCGCTGCGACTGAAGCCGCGCCCCCCATCGGGCGTGGACTTGCCGCCGCCGCCGCCCCCCCCTCCGCCCCCCCCGGGCGCATCCGACCAGGGCGACGGGACAAGCCGTTTGCGATTGAAGCCGCGCCTCAACCTTTCGGACGACGCTTCGACGGCTGCGCCGCAGCCTTCCGAGCCGCTCGTTCCTCCCCCGCCCCCGGCGGCCCCCGAGCCGCCGGCGGACGCCCCTCCCGTCTTCAAGCTGAGGCCGAAGGGGCAGGCGCCTTCGCCGGCTCCTCCCTCGCACGCGCCGCCGCCCCCGCAATTCGCGCCGCCCCCGCAGCACTACGAAGCGCCGCCGTCACTGCCGCCGGAGCCCGCGAATTTTCCCGGCGCCGAGGCGCCGCCGATCTCGGCCGCCGATCCTCCGCCGCCGACGCGCAGCTCGGTGTCCATGCCGCCCATGTCGGTTCTCTCGGCGCCCCTGCCGCAGGGGCCGGGGGGGGTGCCTGAGCCGCCCGGCGCGCCCGGCGGCCTTCCCCGGCTTCCTGTGCCGCCGGCGGGCGCACCGCCGCCGGGCAAACCGGGACTGAGCCTCAAGGTCGCCGGTGATCCGCCCGCGAAGGGCGCGAAGCCGCCGCCCGTCGTTAAACCGGGAAAGCCGGGTGCCGCGCTCCGGAAGCGGGCGGCGCTCGGGCCCGTCGCCAAGGCGGGAATCGCGGTCGTCGTCGTCGCGATCGCCGTGGCGGGCGTCTTTTTCTACAGGATCTTTTTCCCGCCGCCGAGCAAGCAGATCCCCATCAAGCTCCCGCCCCCGGTCCTCAGGCCCGTCGTGAAGGATGCCGCCGCCGACGCGGCCGCTGCGGCCGCGAAGGCGGCGGCGGACGCGCTGAAGCTGGCGCAGGGCAACCAGCTCGTCGCGTCGAAGCGGGCCGCCGAGCAGGCGAAGGTCGACGCCGCGGCAGAGGCCCAGGAGGCTCCGACCCCGACGCCGGCGACCGAGTCGGTCATGGCACTTTCAACCATCGCGCCGGACGTGAAGGTCAACAACACCCACCTTGAAGCCGCACCCGCGGCCAGCGCGGCGTTCCGGACCTTTGTCGCCGGCGCCAGCATCGGCGGCGTTTTCCAGGGGAAGCCGTCCCGGGCGCTGGTCAATGGCACCATCGTGCGCGAGGGGCAGGTGATTGAGAGCTCGCTCGGGATCAGCTTCAACCGGATCGATGCGGTCAACAAGGTGATCTACTTCAGGGACTCGACAGGGGCCGAGGTCTCGAAAAACTACTGAACCAGGGGCGGACGGGCGGCCTCACCACGTCTCGACCGGCCCGGGCGGGACGGGAATTCCTTCCCTCCCGTAGACCGCGGCCTCCTGGAGCGAGGGGGACATCGGCGCCGGCTGGTACTTGGGGAGAAGCTCGCCGTCCGGGCCGCAGAACGAGGCGCGCCAGGCCAGATACTCCGCGAGGGCCGCCTCAAAGTCGGCCTTGGACTCGATCGTGAGGATCCGCTGCTTGAACGGCCGGGCCGGGCCGAATCGCTTCGCATACCACGGGGCGACCTTCCGGAAGAGCCTCGCCCCCCGCGCCTCGCCGTAGAATTCGCAGTACCTTTCAAAATGGGCCCTCACGACGCGGATTCTCTCGGCGAACCCGGGCTCCGGCAGGAGATCGCCGGTCCTCAGGAAGTGGTCGGTCCTGCGGAATATCCACGGGTCGTAGAACGCGCCGCGGCCTATGCTGACCCCGGCGCATCCCGTCTCCGCGAGCATCTGGCGCGCCGCCTGCGGGGTGGTGACGTCCCCGTTCCCAATGACCGGGACGGACCGGACGGCCTCGACGACGGAGCGAATCCCGGGAAGGTTGACCGCGCCGGAGAATCCCTGCGCCCGCGTGCGCCCATGGACGAACACCGCCGCCACGCCCGCCTCCTCGAGGGCCGCGGCGAGGTCGGGGGCGGTGATGTTATCGGCGTCCCATCCGAGGCGCATCTTCGCCGTCACCGGGATCGCCACGGCCGCGACCATCCCCCTCACGAGGTCGGAGGTCCTTCCGAGCTCGGTCATCATCGCCGAGCCCCCCCCGATCCGGGTGACCTTCTTGACCGGGCAGCCCATGTTGATGTCGACGGCCTGCGCCCCCATGTCCTCGCACATGACCGCGGCGTCGCGCATCTCGGCCGCGACGCTGCCGAAGAGCTGGATGGCCAGCGGCCGGTCCCCGGCGCATGACTCCACGAGCTTGAGCGCCGTCGGGTTGCGCTCGATGAGCGAGCGCGCGTTCACGAGGTCCGTCGTTGCCCAACCGAGCCCGCCGAGCTCGCGGACGGTCATCCGCATCGGCAGGTTCGTGTATCCCGCCAGCGGCGACAGGAAGAGGTTTGAATCAAGCTCGATGTCGGCGATGCGCATGGCCCTTCGGGGAGGATGCCCGCGTGCCCGGCTTCCGCAACCGGCAATTGAGCGCGTCAGCCGGAGACGAGTCTTGCCGACAGCCGGTTGTGCCTCTCGACGACGGAGCGAAGGTCGACCGTCTCGAGCCGGCCCTCACGGACCACGACGCGGCCGTTCACGACGACCCATGCCGCGACCGCCGGCGCGCAGAAGACGAGCGAGGCGACGGGGTCG
>Ga0181537_10001613_pt1 | contig 20544 bp, 14 predicted proteins | sample PEATcosm2014_Bin_39_FD_119765 | JGI IMG/M metagenome (GOLD analysis project Ga0181537, IMG submission 119765) | Peatland microbial communities from MTU Mesocosm Facility, Houghton, MI, USA - PEATcosm2014_Bin23_10_metaG | ecosystem: Environmental > Terrestrial > Soil > Wetlands > Peat | place... | reverse complement strand
TGGATGATTCTCGACGTGCTGCCGGTCATTCCTCCAGAGCTGCGCCCGCTGGTGCCGCTGGACGGCGGACGGTTTGCCACGTCGGATTTGAATGATCTCTATCGCCGCGTGATCAACCGCAACAACCGTTTGAAGAAGCTGATGGACCTGCACGCTCCTGAAGTGATTGTGCGCAACGAAAAGCGCATGCTGCAGGAAGCGGTGGACGCGCTGTTTGATAACGGCCGCCGCGGCCGTGTGCTGCGCGGTGCGAACAACCGTCCGCTCAAGTCGCTCTCTGACACGCTCAAGGGCAAGCAGGGCCGCTTCCGCCAGAACCTGCTGGGCAAGCGCGTCGACTACTCGGGCCGTTCGGTGATCGTCGTAGGGCCGGAACTGAAGCTGCACCAGTGCGGTCTGCCGAAGAAGATGGCGCTCGAGCTGTTCAAGCCGTTTATCTATCACCGCCTGGAACAGACGGGACACTGCACGACCATCAAGCAAGCTAAAGAGATGGTGGAGATGCAGGAGCCGGTGGTGTGGGACATCCTTGAAGAAGTGATCAAGGATCACCCGGTGCTGCTGAACCGCGCGCCAACGCTTCACCGCCTGGGCATTCAGGCGTTTGAGCCGGTGCTGGTAGAAGGCAAGGCAATCAAGATTCACCCGCTGGTTTGCACCGCATTTAACGCGGACTTTGACGGTGATCAGATGGCCGTACACATTCCGCTGTCGCCTGAGGCGCAGATTGAGGCCAGCGTGCTGATGCTCGCTTCGCACAATATTCTGTCGCCGGCGTCGGGTCAGCCGATCACCGTTCCTACACAGGACATGGTGCTCGGGCTCTATTACCTGACCAAGGCTAAGAAGGGCGCAGCCGGCGAAGGCCGCGTCTTCTCGAACACCGAAGAGATCCTGATGGCGCTCGAAGCCAAGGAAGTGGAGACACTGTCGCCGATCCGCCTGCGCTACACGGGCAAGGTGCTCGACATGACCACGGCCTACGACGATCAGGATCTGACCCACACCGAGGCTGTCGACTTCAACAAGGAATACCTGTCGACGACGGTGGGTCGCGTGATTCTGAACGACGCGCTGCCGGCGGGCATGCCGTATATCAACGGCCTGCTCAAGAAGAAGGGCATCGGACAGCTGGTGAATTATTGCAACCAGAACCTCGGACTCGAGGTGACGGTGCGCATGCTCGACCGCATCAAGCAGCTTGGCTTTAATTACGCCACGCGCTCGGGCCTCTCTGTGGGCCTGGACGACATGGTGATCCCGGCGAGCAAATACACGACCGTGGACGAGGCCGACAAGAAGGTGATCGAGGTCCAGAAGCAATATATGGACGGCGCCATCACCAACGGCGAGCGGTCGAACAAGGTCATCCAGATGTGGTCGGCAGTGACCGATCAGGTGGCCGATGAGATGTTCGGCAACATGAAGAAGGCGGACGACGAAGGCGCGTTCAACCCGATTTACATTATGGCCGACTCGGGCGCTCGCGGTTCGAAGCAGCAGATTCGCCAGCTTTCGGGCATGCGCGGACTGATGGCCAAGCCGTCTGGCGAGGTTATCGAGACACCAATCACTGCGAACTTCCGCGAAGGACTGACGGTGCTCGAATACTTCATCTCGACGCACGGAGCGCGTAAGGGCCTCGCCGATACGGCGCTGAAGACGGCCGACTCGGGCTACCTGACACGGCGCCTGGTCGACGTGGCGCAGGACGTGATTGTGACGGAATTCGATTGCGGCACTTCGGAAGGCATCTACGTTGGCTCGATTGTCGAGTCGGGCGAGATCATCGAGCCTATGCGCGACCGCATCATTGGCCGCGTGTCGCTGGAGCGCATCAAGGATTACGACGGCAACGTGGTGATCGATGTGAACCAGCAGATCGACGAGGACATTGCCTCGGCGATTCAAGGCGCGGGTGTCGAGAAGGTGAAGATCCGCTCAGTGCTGACGTGCGAATCGCGGCGCGGTGTTTGCGCGCTGTGCTACGGTCGCAACCTGGGCTCGGGACGCATGGTGGAGCTCGGCGAGACCTGCGGCGTAATTGCCGCGCAGTCGATCGGCGAGCCGGGCACGCAGTTGACGATGCGTACCTTCCACGTGGGCGGAACCGCAAGCCGCGTGCAGGACAAGTCGCGCCTCGATGCCAAGAACAACGGTTTCGTGCGCTTCATCAACCTGAACTTCGTCGAGAGCAAGGACGGCACGCTGGTGGCGATGAATCGTTCCGGTTCATTGGCCATCGTGGACGAACGAGGCCGCGAGAAGGAGCGCTACCAGGTTGTGTATGGCGCGCGTCTTCGCGTAAAGGACGGAGCGCAGGTGAAGCTGGGCGAACTGCTGGCCGAGTGGGATCCGTATACCTACGCGATTCTCACAGAGATCGGCGGCACGGTGACGTTCAAGGATCTGCAGGAAGGCATCACGCTCAACGAAGAGGTGGATGAAGTCACCGGGCTCTCGCGTTGGGTGGTTGCCGACTCGCCGGACGAAAAGCGTCAGCCAGCGTTTGTGGTGAAGAACTCGAAGGCCAATAAGCGCTACCTGCTGCCGCGCGGTGCTCACCTAATGATCGAGGACGGTGCAGAAGTAGGACCGGGCGACGTGCTGGCGAAGATTCCCAAGGAGTCGACGCGCACCAAGGACATCACCGGTGGTCTGCCGCGCGTGGTAGAGCTGTTTGAAGCGCGCAAGCCGCGTGAGACGGCCATCATCAGCGAGATCGATGGTGTGGTGCGATTTGGCGAAGTGGCGAAGGGCCAGCGCAAGATTTATGTGACTGCCGATAACGGCGACGAGAAGGAATACTCGGTGCCGCGCGGTATTCACGTAAACGTGCAGGAAGGCGAGCGTCTGAGGGCCGGCGATCCGCTAATGGATGGACCGCTAAACCCGCACGATATTCTTGCGGTGCTGGGCGAGAAGGAACTGCAGGCTTACCTGGTGAACGAGATCCAGGAGGTCTACCGGTTGCAGGGCGTGGCCATCAGCGACAAGCACATCGAAGTGATTGTGCGCCAGATGCTGCGCTGGGTACGGATCGACGAAGTGGGCGACACGAGCTTCCTGCTCGAGCAGCAGGTCGACCGCTTCCGCTTCCGCGAAGAGAACGAGCGGGTGCTGACCAACGGAGGCCGTCCGGCGATTGGGCGTCCGCTGTTGTTGGGCATCACCAAGGCCTCGCTCTCGACCGACAGCTTCATCTCCGCGGCCAGCTTCCAGGAGACGACGCGGGTTCTCACCGAAGCCAGCATCAACGGTGCGATTGACAACCTGCGCGGCTTGAAGGAGAACGTGATCGTGGGACGTTTGATTCCCGCGGGCACGGGCCTCGAGTACTACCGCAACGTGCAGCTCTCACCGGAGCTGGAGGAAGCGGCGGCTCGCGTGCAGGAAGAAGTGCATGCCGAGATCGAAGCAGCAGAACGCGAACTGGAGCTTATGCGCCAGGAAGGCGAAGCCGAAGAGATGGCAGCCGAATAGCATTTGCGGTGCGGCAGCCCATTGGATGACAGCAATAAAGAGGCCCGGCATCATGCCGGGCCTCTTCGTTTTTGAGCGTCGAATGGATCTCGTTCCGCTCTGGTCAGAAAATTTAAATGCCTCGCGCGGCTCAGCGCCGGCGGAGTCCCTGGCGATTTTCCTTCTTGATGTTTTTGGACACGTACATCGCGGCATCTGCAGCGGAGAACAGGCTGTCGCTTGTCTGGCCATCCTCAGGAAACAGGGCAATGCCCACGCTGGCCGCAGCGTGCAACGTATAACCCTGCACGGTGATCGGCTCGTCGAAGCAGTGCTCTAGGCGGAGGGCAATCTCTTCAACATCGGCGCGGCCATGCACGGTGGGGACCAGGACCGCAAATTCGTCGCCGCCGAGGCGAGCAAGGGTGTCGACGGGGCGAAGCTGCCCTTTCATGCGGGCGGCGGCAGTTTGCAAATAAACGTCGCCCACCTGGTGGCCATATTGATCATTGACTTGCTTGAAGTCATCGAGGTCGATATAGATCAGGCCGAAGACGCTAAGCTGGTCGCGAGATTCTTCCATGAGAGCGACGAGAAGTTTTTCGAGCGAAAAGCGGTTGTAGACGTCAGTGAGCAGATCGTATTCGGAGCGATGGACTAGATCGGAGTAGAGTCCGCGAGTCTCAATGGCCAGCGTCGCGAGCCAAGCGCCCATGGAGAGGGCATCGGAGGGTTCGGCGCGGAGGATTGCACGCGCATTCAACGAAGCATAGAGCACGCCGTGCTGGGAACCGGAACGGGACGGGATCTCCTGACGGAGCAATTTCAAATTGTCCATATCTGCCGGTTTGATTCCGATGCTGTGGCCTTCGTAGAAGTCGCACCAGCAGGGCGAACCGCCCAGGCTGAAGGAAACGAGCTCAGTGATCTGCTGAACGATCTTATTGAGAGGCTGGGTTCCGTTGATGTTTTCGAGAATGCGGCTGCGACGCCGTTCGAGGACAGCCTCGGCCTCAACACGGGAGGCGAGAGCCGCGGTTTGGCGATGCACTTTCTTGGTCAGCATCCAGCTCCAACCGGCTACGGCGATGACGGCGAGCAGCAGCAAGGTGCTGATGCGCAGGAGGTTGCGTACGTTGAGCCAGGACGGGCTGGCGATGACCCCAACGTCAGAGGCCGAACGCAGCAGAAGGCGGAAGGCCATGGCGCCGTTGAAGGGATTGCCATCGTCGAGGATTGCGACCCCGGTGACACTCACCTTGCTGCCTGCGGGAATCATCTGCATGGGAGGAGGCTGCCTGGAGATGCCCCATTCGTAGACATAGGGATGACGAACGACCGCGGAGAAGAGATTGCCTTGCGCCGAGATCATGTAGACATCTTGCGCGCTCTCGCGGACCTGGGTAACAACGACGCCCTCGATTGTTACCAGGTCGAAGGCATGTTTGCTTGAGGCCAATTCATCCCAGGTGACGGGGACGGGGGCGATCGCTGCAGCCGCCCCGGTGGTGTGAATAGCGCCCAGCTTGAGCGTGAGGAATCCGTTGTCGACGATCGGAATGCCGATGGCTTCGGCACGGTCGCCAATCTGAAGCGGCTCGATCTGAGGCGTGAGCACGCGGATGCTGCGAGAGCCGTCTTGCAGCACGGCCATTTGAGCCGGGTAGTAGTAGGTGAGCGTGCCCTGCACTCGGACGCGGCGGGTGTTGTCGTCAACATTATAGGCAGTCAGCACTTGATCCATCGGCGTGACGGGGATGGACCAGGGATCCTGCGACGCGGGACGGAGAACGCGCACCTCGTCCAGAGTGGTGGCGTGAAGCTGAATGCCAGTCTGTTGCATTTTGCCGTCGAAACGCCCGGACGCAACTGCAGTGACCTCGACATCGGCATCGAGCAGGCTTCTCAGCCGCGCCGGATCGCTTTGGTCCAGGGTGATGCCGACATTTCCGCCGTGCATGGCAATTTCAAATTGAGAGACCGCGCGGCCAGAGCTGAGGGCGGGCGTCGCGGATCGGACGGTGCCTCGTACGGTAACGTATTCGCAATCGAATTTGGATTGAAGCAATTGTTCGAAATCCGCCGGGGCGGGCTGAGGCGGAGCGCCGTGGTGGAGGAAAGTAATGTCGCTGCTGATGATGATGGGGCGAAAGCTGTCCTGCGTAACTCCGCGGATCAGGATGCGATCACCAGGCTCGAGGTGCAGACCGGTGGTTGCATTCACGTAGATTGCATCGAGGCCGTCCTCGACGAAGAGTGTTTTCTCGTAGATGCGGAAGTAGGTGACCGTGGCCTCGAAGGCTACCGGCAGAGCGGCGCGGGCCTGGTCGTTGGTGAGCTGGCGGATTGAGTGGAGCGTGGTGAGCGGCTGACGAGGCGCAGCGCCGACTTGGGTGGCACATGCCAGCAGAATCGCCAACGAAAGATACAGCGGTTTCATTGACAGCTTTCCAAACCTCAATTGGACCATGAAACGCATTTTTGGCCGATACAACCAAGGGGCCATCATCGGTCATATCGGCAGGAACAGCGTGGTCCATCAATCCGGAAGGAAGTAATTATTTCCTTATCGCTGTGTTACTTAGCGAGCCTCTGCGAGATTGGACAGGGACCATGTGACCTTTGGTCAGCCATTTTTGCGCGAGCCGGAAAGCCCGTGCGCCCGGCGACTGTTTTTGGCGGTATACATCGCAGCGTCGGCGGCGCTGAGCAGGCTGTCTGAAGTGGTGCCGTCGCTGGGATAGATTGCCATGCCGACACTGGCTGAGCCGCGGAGGACGTAGCCCTCCATGGCAAACGGGGCGTCAAAGCAGCGTTCAAGCCGCTGCGCAATGTCTTCGACATCGGCTGGACCGCGGGCAACCGATACGAGGGCGGCGAACTCGTCGCCGCCGAGCCGGCCGAGCATGTCGCCGGTGCGGAGCTGTCGCTTCATGCGCAGCGAGACTTCCTGCAAATAGAGATCGCCGACGTGGTGGCCATAGAGATCGTTGACCAGTTTGAAGTCATCCAGATCAACGTAAATGAGCCCAAAGGTCGAGTTTGATTCGCGGGCCTTGTCGATCAACTCTTGAAGGTGGCGATCGAGAGAGAAGCGGTTATACATATCGGTCAACAAATCGAACTCCGAACGGTGAACCAGGTCACTGTATAGTTTTCTAGTTTCAATCGATAAGGTTGCCAGGCGCGCACCTGCAGCGAGAGCTTCGTTTTCTTCTGCTTCGTTGCAGGGCGGAGTGTCCATGGCCGCGTAGAGATTGGCGAGGACGAGACCGGAGCGGGACGGCACTTCGCGGCTGATGATGCGCAGGCCCTCTTTTCTGGCCGGCGGTTTTCCGAGGCGCGGACCTTCATTGACATCGCACCAGCAGGGAACGCCGTTGAGCATGAACGAAACCATTTCAGTAATGTGCTCGACGATATCGCCGAGGGGCCGCGAACTATTGATGTCTTCGAGAACCCGGCTGCGCCACTGTTCGAGTTGGGTGGCGCGCCGTTCCTGAGCTGCGTCGGCCTCGCTTTGCGCGGTGATGGCGGCGGTCTGTTCGCGGACCCGTCTGCGCAGCATCCACACCCAGACGCTGACGGTGAGCACGATCAGAAGGAGCACGCCGACGAGGCGAGCCAGATTGCCGACGGTCATCCACGGTGGGCCTGCGAGCACCGCAATGTCGTCGGGCGAGCGAAGCAGGATATTGAACGGCACCCGATTGTCGAACGGATTGGGCGAGTTCATAAAGCAGATCCCGGTGACACGAACGGTTGAGCCAGGGGAGAGATGCTTCATTGGCGGAAGCGGATCGTTGCCCTGGAGCTCTGAGGGGGGACGCTTGAAGATCGCCGAAAAGAGATTGCCTCCGGCATCGAGAACATATTCATCCTGGGCGGCGCCGCGCACTTCGGCGACCACCTTTCCATCGATCGATACAAGATCAAAAAGGTTACGACTTGCGGATAGCTGCTCCCATGTGAGCTGCCTTGCTGCAATGGGTGCGGAGGTTCCGCGGTCCTGAATCACTGCGCCGGACAGAGCAAGGAACCCGTCATGAACGTCGGGAAAGCCGGTTGCATCGGCGACATCGCCGATGCGCAGCGGTTCAACTGTTCGAGTCATGAGCCAGAGGCTCTTTGCGCCCTGCTGCAATACGGCGGCAGATCCAGGCTGATAGTAAGTTATTGTGCCATGAACACGGATGCGCCTGCTGAGATCGGTAATGTGATAGGCGGAAAGGATTTGATCCATTGGCGTGACGGGCAGCGACCAAGGGTCGGAGGCGGCGCGCTTGATGATTTTGACCTGGTCGAGTGCAGTGACATAAAGGGCGATCCCGGTCAATTGCATTTTGCCGTCGAAGCGGCCGGAGACGGCTCCGGTGACGAGGACCTCGGCGTCGAGCAGGCCGTTGACAGCGTCGGGATCGTCGGAGTTGACCAGGGCCTCGATGTTGCCACCATCAGTGTGCAGCTCGATCACGGCGGATCGAACGCCGCCCTTCACAACGCTGACTGCATCGTGCACCACGCCATAGACGGTGACATAACGGCAGTCGAGGTCGCCGCGGATTAATTGGTCAAAGTTTGCGGAGACAGGTTGAGGCAGAGCGCCGTGCGCGATCAGATTGACGCTGTCAGCAACCACGAGCGGATGAAAACTCGCCTTGGTTTTGCCGGTGACCAGCACGCGGTCGCCGGGCACGAGGGAGTTGCCGGTTGCCCAATAGACATAAATTGCGGCATCGCCATCCTGAACGAAGAGGGCCTTGTCGGAAGCGCTAGCAAAGGTGACGGTGCCTTGAAATTCGACGGGAAGCGTCTTGGCGGCGTCGGAATTAGAGAGCGCGGCAACTGCATGGAGGCTGGTAAGAGGCGCAGGCTGCGCCCACCCTGCTGCGAGACCCACGGCCGCGCTTGCAATCAGGGGCAGTACTTTTCTGATGAGGCGGGAATCAGAGGTGCGCATTCGCAGCCTGGTTCCCCCAGCGTCCATCATTGATCTTTCCTTCCCCGGCGTGCCCCGTTTTGAAGACTGCTACAAGGCTGGATATATTTTCGGTAAAGTCCTGAATTCCTTTATTTTCTTCGTTTTCAATCTTACTCGGATTGAAAACTTCTCCAATAGACCTTTTGCGTCATGACGGTTAGGTCTGTCGGTGGTAACCACGGCTTGAACCCTTTAGGAATGTGGAACCTCGGCGCAGCCGCCTACAATGGCCAGCGGGGCGGCTGTGGGAGGCCCAGTCGAATGAAAAATGCAACGGATATTCCGCTGACTACGCCGGCACTCACTCCGAGTGGGATGCAGGCCCAACCTCCACGGCGCATTCGCGTTCTCGGGGTTCCTCTCGATATGGGGGCCAGCCGCCGCGGCGTGGATATGGGCCCCTCGGCAATGCGCGTGGCGGGTCTGGAGGCGCGGCTGGAAGAACTGGGGCACCAGGTTACCGATGGCGGCAACATCCTTGTGGAAATCGCGGAGACGCTGGCCTTTGGCAAACAGAACGCACGCTACCTGAAACAGATTGCGGAGACATGCACGCGCACGGCCGAGGCCGTGGTGAAGACGCTGGAGGAGGGCAGCACGCCGCTGCTGCTGGGCGGCGACCACTCGCTGGCAGCGGGATCGGTATCGGGCGTGTCGGAGTTTTATCGGCGGCAAGGCAAGAAAATCGGCGTGATCTGGCTCGACGCGCACTCTGACATCAACACGCCGGATACTTCGCCGTCGGGCAATGTGCATGGCATGCCCTTTGCGTCACTGCTGGGCATGGGGCCCGAGGCGCTGACACAGATCTTTGGCTACGCGCCCAAGCTTGCTCCAGAAAATGCAGTCCTGGTGGGGGTGCGGGATATCGATGCGGCGGAGCGAGCCAACATTCAACGTGCGGGATTGACCGCGGTTTACACCATGCGCGACATCGACGAGCGTGGGATGCGCGCGGTGATGGAGGATGCGCTGCGCGCGGCCAGCGACGGGACGGCCGGCTTCCATATTTCGCTGGATATGGATTGGATCGATCCGGAAGACGCGCCCGGAGTCGGCACGCCTGTGCGGGGCGGGGCGACGTATCGCGAAGCGCATCTGGCGATGGAGATTCTCGCTGACCACGGAGGCATGGTGAGCTTTGAGATTGTCGAGGTCAATCCAGTGATCGACGAGCACAATCGGACCGCGGATCTGGCGGTGGAACTGGCCTGCTCGGCGTTTGGGAAGAAGATTTTGTAGAGCCTGATCGCTTCTTCAGGCCGGCTTCCATAGCCCCACGATATTGCCCTCGGGATCGGCGAACCAAGCAAAGGTGCCGGTGGGAATCGGAACCGGTGGCACGATCGTCTTGCCGCCCAGCTGGCCCACGCGGGCCAGCGATGCTGCAATGTCGTCGGTCTGAATGTAGAAATGCGTGAACTGATGCGGCTCATGACCGAGCGCGGCAATGTGTCCCGGGATGCCCCTGCCAGATCCGGTGTCAATGGATCCCATTGGCCCGTCGTCGATTTTCCATCCGAACGCGTCGGCATAGAACGCGCTCGTCTTCTGCTTGTCGTTGCAACCAATCTCAAAATGCACAACCGGATGAGTCATGATGGCCTCTTTGCTGTTGGGTGGCACCAGCCTATCAATGGTTAACAGGGTTGTCCAAGACCGGCGCCTCTCTGCTCGCCGAGGAATGGTCAAATAGTGTTATGGCCAAAAAGTTACGTGTTGGTATTTTGTTTGGCGGGCGCAGCGGCGAGCATGAAGTTTCGCTGCTCTCTGCCGCTTCAATTTTGAAAGCAATCGATCGCAGCAAATTTGATGTGGTGCCGATTGGCATCACGAAAGAGGGCCGCTGGCTGGGCGCGGGCGATGCGCACGGTTTGCTGGACGGCGGGGATAGTGCGTTAGCGCGCCGATTGAGGGCGGGCGATCCCGAGGCGACGCCCGGTGCGAAGCTGCTCAGCGAGGGGATTCCCACGCTGCTTGCGCCGGAGCCGAATCAGACTGGAGGCACGGCCCTGGACGTGGTGTTCCCAGTGTTGCACGGGACGTTTGGCGAGGATGGCACCATCCAGGGATTGTTTGAACTGGCAGGCATCGCGTATGTCGGATCGGGCGTGCTGGGCTCGTCTGCAGGCATGGACAAAGATGTAATGAAACGGCTGTTTGCGCAAGCCAAATTGCCGATTGTGAAACATGTGACGCTGCTGCGCACGGAGTGGGAGAAGCAGCCGCGCAAGGCAATCGCCAGCGTCGAAGCCGAGCTGCGTTACCCAATGTTTGTGAAGCCCGCGAATCTGGGCTCGTCGGTAGGAATCAGCAAGGCACACAGCCGCAAAGAACTGGGACCGGCGCTGGACCTGGCGGCGAAGTACGATCGCAAGCTTGTGGTGGAGCAGGGCGTGGGCGGCAAGACCGCGGGCGCACGGGAACTGGAGGTTGGTGTGCTCGGCAATGACGATCCCAAGGCCAGCGTGGTGGGCGAAATCATTCCCGGCAAGGAGTTCTACGACTACGAGGCGAAGTATTTGTCGGAGGGTTCGGTGCCGGTGATTCCTGCGAAGCTGACGCGCGCTGAGTCGAAGCAGATTCGCGAGATGGCGGTGGCGGCGTTCCGCGCCTGCGATCTATCGGGGTTGGCGCGGGTAGATTTTCTGATGGAGCCGGACGGCAAAAAGCGCATCTATCTAAATGAAGTGAACACGCTGCCGGGCTTCACGCAGATCAGCATGTATCCCAAGCTGTGGGAGGCAACCGGCATCTGCTACACCGATCTGATCTCGAGATTGATTGAACTGGCGCTGGAACGGGCGCAGGAAAAGAGCAGGACCAGCTATAGCAAAGACTGAGGGGCCGGGGATCAAAGGGAACCGGAGGCGCTGCGACGGTGTCTAAATGAGCGGGGAACTATTCAGCCTTTTGAATCGCATCATTCATGGCGCTGGTGCTTTGCCGTATGCTTGAACGCGAGGAACGAATGCGATGACTCTGCTCGACGCTCCCAAATTTGACGCGGAACGCGACCGGCGCAATAGCGTGATTGTCTATAGCGTTGTGGGGTTGCTGGTGGTGCTGTTCATCGGCAGTTGGTTTGCTGCGGGAAGACCGGTGGATTGGCCGTGGCGCTGGTGGACGCATTTTCGCGGCCGCATGACGGTGAATCATTTTTTGACGGCCGTAGAACAAAACGACATGCAGAAGGCCTATTCGATCTGGACGCACGATCCCGATTGGCAGCAGCATCAGCAGAATTCCACTTATCCCTTCACACGATTTGAGCAGGACTGGAGCCCGAACAGCTCGGGCAACGACTACGGCGCGATCAAGAGCCACGACATCGTGGCCGCGCGTATCTCGGGTAATGTGCTGCTGATGGGGATTCGCATCAACGGACGCACGAGCAACGCGCTTTTTCTCGATTACGAGCCGAAGACGCACACGCTGACTTTTTCACCAGTGGAGCTGTACCTGGGACCTTAGAAACAGTGGCCAGCGAGTCGATTGGCGAGGACGGGCGGGCACTATGAGAGTGCGCCGCCCCTTAATTTTGCGAGGGTCTTTTCGAGGCTGGCAGTATCTTCGACGTTGAGCGCTATTTGAGCCGGATCAATCTGACGCAGCAGGCCGCACAGCACCTTTCCCGGACCGACTTCGACGAATGCCGTGGCACCTGCGGCAATGAGTGCCTGCGCACAATCTACCCAGCGCACCGTTCCTGTGACCTGACGAGTGAGCGCATCCTGCGCAGCGGCGGCGCTGCTGACTAACGCGCCGGTCACATTGGCGGCGACAGGAATCAGTGGGTCATTCAGCGACAATCCAGCGAGGACGCGGGCCACTTCCTCCTGGGCGGGCTGCATCAGCGCGCAATGGAATGGCGCGCTGACTGGAAGCATGACGGCGCGGCGCGCGCCTCTGTTTTTGGCCAATGCTGCTGCCTTCTCGACTGCTGCCAGAGCGCCGGATATCACGGTCTGGCTGGGCGAGTTGAGGTTGGCAGCAGCGACGACGAGGCCGGTCTGGCGCGCAGCTTCTGCGCAGACCTCGGCGACTTGTGCGGCGTCGAGGGCGAGGATGGCGGCCATTGCGCCTGCGCCTGCGGGAACGGCCTGCTGCATGGCGCGGCCACGGGCCTTGACGGAGCGCACGGCGTCGGCAAAGCTCAGAGTGCCTGCGGCGACGTGGGCCGGCCACTCGCCGAGTGAGTGGCCGGCGGCGAGCGCCGGGTGGACCCCGTGCTCGGCGAGCACGCGCAGTGCAGCGATGCTGACGGTGAGGATGGCAGGCTGAGTGTTCTCAGTGAGCTTGAGCTCGTCATCGGGGCCATCGAAGCAAAGCCTTGAAAGCGGAAAGCCGCAGGCCTCGTCCGCTTCGGCAAAGGTGGCGGCGGCAACCGGAAAGCGTTCGGCGAGGTCGCGGCCCATGCCAACGGCCTGCGAACCTTGCCCGGGAAAGAGGAAGGCGAGTCTGGCGGTCATTTCAGAGGAGATTCTATCGTGTCAAGCCGAGGCGAAGTTCGATGATCGGCGCAGGCGGACGACGGCGAATGCGCGGAGGGCGCGGACCGGCGCGTCGTAATCTAGCGATGCAGCAGCGTGACCGGCGTGACGGCGACTGTCACTTCGCGGAGCGGGAGCGAACCCAAGCGCAGACAGGAGCCGGAGATTGGGCTCTGCGGGCGAAGGAGATGCTGCACGGCGGCGCGGCTAGAGGTTAGTTTGTCCTGGACCAGGTGGCGGAACATCCGGCCCGAAACTGTGCGATTGAGTTTATGCAACTGCAAGGCTGCCTCCTACGGGTTCAGATGAGTTGGCGAAGAGCTGTGTGCGACTGGCTTTCAGGCAAATCTCTGCGCTTTCTGGGCTGAGCGGTTTGGCAAAGAGAAAACCCTGAAAACCATTGCATCCGGCGTTCTCAAGGATGTCCTGCTGCTCCCTGGTCTCGACGCCCTCGGCGATTACGTTGAGCCCGAGATGCTTGGCCATTGCGATGACTGCTTCGACAATGGGCCGCGTTCCTTCAGGGTCGGCGAGACGCTCGACAAAGGAGCGGTCGATTTTGAGTACATCGACGGGGATGCGATGAATGCAACTCAGCGAGGAATAGCCGGTGCCGAAGTCGTCCATGGCGATGTGCACGCCGCATTGCCTGAGGAGATTCATCTGGGGCACGACGCTGTCGTAGTCGTCCATCACGACCGATTCGGTGAGTTCAAGAATGAGAGACTCTGGATCGAGATTCAACTCGGTGAAGATGCTTGCCACGGTGTCGGAAAAGTCTTCGCGGGCAAATTGCAGGGCGGAAATGTTCACGGCCATGCGAACACGAGGGAGGCCCGCGTCCTGCCAGGCGCGCAGTTGCCGGCAAGCCTCGCGCAGAACCCAGGTGCCGATCGGAACGATGAGGCGCGTCTCCTCGGCGATGGGAATGAAGCGTGCCGGAGAGATGGCGCCAAGCCTCGGATGCTGAAAGCGCAAGAGCGCTTCGAAGCCGGTCAGCTCGCCGATATGCGAATACAGCGGCTGGTAGACAAGGCGAAGGTAGTTTTTCTCGAGGGCGACGGTGAGTGCTTCCTCGATCTCCAGGGTTTCGCCCGCCTCTTCGCTCATGGCCGATGAGAAGACGCAGTAGCCCTCGCCGGAAGTCTTGGCGCGATACATGGCGAAGTCAGCATTGCGCTGCAGGGCTTTCACGCTCACGCCATCCTGCGGATAAACGCAGGCGCCGATGCTGGCCGTTACGATGATTTTTGCCGAACCGGAGTAGATGGGCCTCGCCACGGCTGCGGCGAGACGCCGGGCGATCTCAACGGGGTCGAGCGAGTCGGGGGTGCCGGGAATCAGAACCAGGAACTCATCTTCGCCCATGCGCGCCACGGTTTCAGTGCTGAGCGGGTTACGGCGGAGACGTTCGGCGACGGTGCGTAGAACGTGATCGCCGATCTCATGGCCATATTGATCGTTGATGCGCTTGAAGCGGTTGATGTCGATCCAGAGAACGGCGAGGGATTCGCGGCGCTGGCTGGCTTTTTTGATGGCAGCGTCGATCGCCTGTTCGCCGGCGCGGCGGTTGGGCAGGCCGGTGAGCAGATCCTGGTAGGCGTTGTGCACCAGCTCGGTATGAATACGGCGGTGCTCAATGACCAGGGCGGCAAGCTTGGCTGCGCTTTCCACCATCTCCAACTCGCGCGGGGTTGGCTTGCATCGGGAGCGGGAATAGACGGTCAACGTTCCTGCGAGGCGGCGCGATGCGTTAGCGAAAAATGGAACCGACCAGACTGAGAAGATGCCATTGGCGACGAGCAGGTCGCTCCAGGGCAGTCCGACTTCGGTGAGATGCTCCACGATGTGCACTTCGCCCGAGGCGCCGGCCTGGCACTCGGGCGTGTCGGTGAATTCAGAGCTGACGCTGTCGAGGTAGAAGCGCAACCGCTCGCTGACATCGGAGCCGGCGGCAAACTGCATCGAGCGGCCTCGCTGCTCCATCAAATGCAGCCCACACTCCCAACCCTGGTTGCGCGAGGCGACTGTGGCTGTGAGGTAGCGCAGAATATCTTCGGTCTTGAGATCTCCGGGCTCTGCCAGCATCTCGAGGATGTGTTTGTGGCCGCGGTTCAGGTGCTCGACGCGACGCCGGTCCTCAACCTCCTGGCGCAACTCGCGGGTGCGTTGCTCAACGCGCATTTCGAGAGCGAGCTCTGTAGACTGCATGTCGCGCGCTTCAAGCCGAGCCGCGTTGCGAATGCGCAGGCCCAGGCCGCAAAGCGTTCCGCAGAGCAGCAGTGAAAACCCGAAAGAGGCGGTGATCCAGTTACGACCGGGCTGAGTCGGTTCAGGGCTACCTAGCTTGTCGGCGGTGCTTTTTGCGGCGGCGGCGCCGGCAACAACGTGAGTGGTAGGCGCAGCGGCGCGATGTGTATTGCGCCATGATCCCACGAAACCAATCCCGGTAAGGACCAGCAGGGCACAGAGCAGAACCGAAAACCACCTCGTTGTTACCGACACAGCAGCCTCGAGAACCAGGAATCAAAAACCATGGGTCGCAGTCACCGGAACTTGCGGCGATGACCCGCGGAAAAAGCGCCAATCCAATCGTTAAAAGTGCGAGCCCGTTGCTGTGAGGTGGTTGGTTAAAAGAGCCACCGTTTACGGCGCCGGAAACACCACGAGAATTGGAAAAGCTACAGCGTTACTTGTGTGACTGCTTCGTTCCTTACGTAAGTCACGGTCTAGAGTCAGTCTGCGAGCAGAAGGCTTTTGATTCAATGCGTCTTTCGGGGTGGGATGTGCTGCTTTCGTAATACCCCCAAGAAGCCTGAATTTGGACCAGTTTAGGGGGAATTGGAGTCGCTTGAAGACGTGAGTTTGACGAAACTAAGTCTCAGAATAGGAGTTAGGGCCACAGGTCTGGAGTTAGGTGGTGGACTTATCTTCGAGTTAGAGCACCTAATGGAATCTAGTTCCAGCGCGACTTGTCGTTTTGTTCGTCGTCGATCTGGCGGCCCTGGCCGTCGAGGTGAACGGTGCGGCCCTGTGAGCGCATGTAGACCTCGAATTTGCGGGCGGCGCGACGGCGCTTCCAGCGGTAGTAGCGATTGCGGAAGCCATACCATCGCTCGCTGAAGGCGAAACCGAACCCTCGGCGCGGCATAAAGCGGAGATAGAGCCATCCGAAGATCGCGCCGCCAAACTGCGCAAACGCATACTCGCGCTGCTGGGTGAAGAGCGTAGCAAAGCAGATCAATCCATAAATGAGGGCCAGATAACGCGCCTTGATTCCGATGACAAAGAACATCATGAACTGGACGTCGCCGTAGAGGATCCCGATGGCGACCAGCATGCCAAAGATAGCGCCAAAGCAGCCGTAAAGCGGGATCGTGTCCATGGGACGACCGAGCGCGAGCGCTCCGGCATAGATCGCGATGGCGGTGAACGCCGTGCCCAGCACCGAGGCGATGTAGAGGCCCATGACCCAGCTGTCGCCGTGAAACGGTTCGAGGAAGCCGGCGAGGAACCAAAGAGATAGCAATTCGAGGAGAGTGCCGAAGAGAGTGAGGTGGACCAAGCTGTAGGTGATGGGCTGCCAAACCCAACCATGCAACACGAATTCAGGCACCAGGGCAGTGTGGGCGAGCAGAGACTTGTAAACGCCAGAGGAGACGAAGCCTGCCAGCAACAGGACAAAATAGCCGGCGAGATTCACCAGGACCAGGCGCCGGGTTGCGCCGCGGAATTCGGGGAAGGCGAACGGGGTGGCACCGATTCTGGGCATCGCAGTCAACAGGGTAACCCGTTCAAGGTGCAAGTGTCATGCGAGTGGGCGAGCGGGGCTCGCTAGGATGTCTGCTAGGGTACGGCAACCAGGCCACGATGCCCGGCCGCATCGACGGAGCGCACGCCGAAGATGACGTTGTCTTTGGAGACGGGAAGGGTTACTGTGACGCCACCGGGAGGAGGGTCGACGACGCGGACGAATTGCCAGTCGGGCTCCGTGGTCTCGCGCCAGAGCACCTCGTAGTGAGCGGCGACGCCGGCGGGCGGATCCCAGTGGAGCGTTGTGGCATTCTCAGTCTTCTCATTGTCGATGGCGAGTTTTTGTGGCGCGCCCGGCGCCGACGCGAGGGTGGCGAGCGTCGCAGCATTTAACCGAGCCACGCGTGCGACATAGCTGAAATCGACGAATTGGATAAGATCGCCCAGGATGGGCTGGCTGGAGCCGGGAGGCGGCAGCACGACATTCTGATGCTGATGGTTGTAGTCTTCGCGCCACTCGGTGAGGCGCACCGCGGCATAGCCCTCATGGTTAAAGGAGCTGTGGTCGCCGCCGCGCAGATAGCGGTCGGGCCGAGAGATAAGGGCCGCGCTGAATGCCGGCCTTTTGCCGGCCGGAAAATAAGCGAGCGCCGTTTCGGCGACGGTGCGGGCCAACTCCCGGCTGGGCGAGTCGTTCTCTTTGCCGAGCGCCAGAATGCGGTGGGCTTCTTCGGGGGTTGCGGTGACAGGCACGCCCTCAGAGAAGACACGCACGCGGTCTTTCAACTGCAGAGTGTCGCCCGGCGTGGTGTTGCCGCCGACGATGTCGTTGTTGAGGACGGCCTCAAGCTGCCAGCCCTGGTCGTGGGCCAGCTTGGCCAGGTGCGCGGAGCCGACGAGGCCCTGTTCTTCTCCAGCAACGGCCACGAAGACAATGGTCGCCGGAAAGCGCAACTTGCTGAGAGCGCGCGCGCACTCCAGCGAAACGGCCACGCCCGATGCATCGTCGTTGGCGCCGGGAGCAGAGCCGTCGTCGTCAAGAACGTCGGTGATGCGCGAATCGTAGTGACCTGTGACCAGCACCATTCGCTTTGACTGGACCGGATCAGTGCCGCGCAGTATGGCGTAGATATTTGTGAGGCGGGTTGGTCTGGGGATGCGCTTCGCCCACGGACCGGAGCTTGCCGCGGGATCGGCGATGAACGTGTCGCGATGGACCTCGAGGCAGCCGCCGCATTGGCTCGATACTTGATTAAATTGGCTTTCGAGCCAATCGGCCGCGGCGTTGATGCCTTGTCCGGGAGGCAAATCGGTCTCCATGCTCGAAAGTGTGCTTCGAGTACCAAACCCAACCAGGGTCTTTATCGTCTTTTCAATGTGCGCGGGCTCAATGGTCAAAAGGGCGCGCGCGATCGCGGGGTCGGGCTTTGCCGGGGTCAAACGCGCGGCGTGAAGCGAGTAGTCGGGTTGCGCGACCGAAAGCGAGGTAGCCAGCGAGCAAAGAATCAAAATGGGAGCAATTTTCATTGCAATCTGCTTCGCTCATTACGAGTTCTGCTCGTCAAATCAGCGGACCCCTTGACCTGAGGCCGGTTGCTCCCTAAAACTACGGGAGTCGTTCTTCGAGGTACCGTCATCCTACAACACGAATTGCCTTGAGAGAGGAGGCTGCCATGCCAAGCTGCCCTGAATGTGAAACCAATCTGGATGTTGATGTCGAGGAACTGGAAGAAGGTGACGTGGTCGTCTGCGAAGAATGCGGCTCAGAGTACGAAGTAGTGGGCGTCGATCCTTTGGAGCTTTCGCGGATGGACGAAGGCTATGATGAAGATGAAGATGAAGTTCTTGAAACGGAAGAGGAGGAAGAGTGAAGCCTGCCAAGTGGGCCGCAGTTGCAATCTTCGTGGCTCTAGCCAGCGGTTTGGCGGTCCTGGGACCGCACGAGGGATCTTTCACTGCGCAGGCGCAGAATCTGGGGCAGCGCAGTGTGGCGGGTGCGGTTGTCGATGACGCTTCGAGCCCGGTGAGCGGCGCGACGGTCTTTCTCAAGAACCAGAAGACCAAGTCGATTCGAAGCTATACATCAAGCAACGCCGGGCGATTCTATTTTGCGCAAGTGAGTATGTCAGACGACTTCGACCTGTGGGCCGAGAAAGACGGGAAGAAAAGCGCCGTCAAGACGGTGAGCACTTGGGACGCGCGCAAAGCGTTTGAGACAGAGCTGAAAATAAAATAGAGACTATCCTTCCAACTTTTTTGTCACCAGTTCGTTGAGCAGCGCGGGATTGGCCTGCCCCTTTGACGCGCGCATCACCTGTCCAACGAAGAATCCGGCAATCGTCGTTTTGCCAGCGCGATACTGCTCCACCTGTTTAGGACTGGCCGCGATGACTTCGTCAATCATCGCCTCAAGCGCTGAAGAATCGGTGATCTGCTGCGGCTTTTCGCGCTCGTAGACGGCAGGGATGTCCTCGCCCTTTTCAAATGCAATGTCAAGGATCTGCTTCAGTTGTTTGGAGCTGAGTTTGCCGTCGTCGAGCAGGTCTGCGGCAAAAACGATGCCGGCCATGGACACCGGCGAGTTCTCCTGTTCGAGGCCGAGGGCCTTGAGGCGACCGCTCACTTCGCTGAGCAGCAGGTTTGCTACGCGGCGCGGATTCTTTGCGGTGCGGGCAGCGGCTTCAAACCGGTCGGCAAACTCGCGCGAGGCGGTAATGGTGTGCGCATCCTTCTCGCTGATGTCATACTCCGCGACCATGCGCGCTCGGCGAGCCTCGGGCAGCTCCGGAAGCTCCGCTCTTTTGCTCTCAAGAAACTCTGCGGAGACGACAAGAGGCGGCAAATCGGGCTCCGGGAAATAGCGGTAGTCGTGGGCCTGCTCCTTGGAGCGCATGGAATAGGTGCGGCCCTCGGCGGCGTTCCAGAGGCGCGTCTCCTGCGTCACGTGGTTGCCGGACTCAATGACTTCAATCTGCCGCTCGATTTCGTATTCCAGCGCCTCGCGGACAAAGCGAAAGCTGTTGACGTTCTTGACTTCAACTTTGGTACCGAAGCGCTCCGCGCCTCTTAACCTGACGCTCACGTTGGCATCGCAGCGGAGCGATCCCTCTTCCATGTTGCAGTCTGAGACGCGCGTGTAGAGCAGGATCTCCTTGAGGCGGGTGAGGTATTCGAAGGCCTCTTCGGGGGTGCGGATGTCGGGGTCGGAGACGATCTCAACGAGCGGCGTGCCGCAGCGGTTGAGGTCGAGCGAGGTGTATTTGGACGAGTCGGGCAGGCCGTCGTGGATGCTCTTGCCCGCGTCCTCTTCCATGTGCAGGCGGGTGATCCCGATTCGTTTTATCGTGCCGTCCGCGGTGGGCACATCGACGAAGCCATGCTCGGCCAGCGGCTTGTCGAACTGCGAAATCTGATAGCCCTTGGGCAGGTCAGGATAGAAATAGTTTTTGCGAGCGAAGATGGAGCGTTCGTTGACTGCGCAGTTGAGGGCCAGCGAGGCCAGCGTGGCAAATTCGACCGCCTTGGCATTGAGCACCGGCAGCGCGCCCGGCAGGCCGAGGCAGATGGGGCAGATGTTGGTGTTGGGCTCCGAACCGAATTGGTTTGCACAACCGCAAAAGGCCTTGGTGGCGGTGAGCAGTTGCACGTGCACTTCAAGCCCGATGACAGGCTCGTATTTGGCCAGGATGTCCGGGCTGATCGCTGCGGCGGGCATGGTAACTACGATTTTATCGCGGAAAAGGGGCAGCCTCAGCTAGATGGCTGCCCCCAGATAAATCAAGAACTCGTTCGCGTCCTACTCAGCCGGGTCGTCTGCGGTGAACTGCGAGCAACAGGGCTTCTCGGTGGCGTGGA
>Ga0181537_10001611_pt1 | contig 20565 bp, 17 predicted proteins | sample PEATcosm2014_Bin_39_FD_119765 | JGI IMG/M metagenome (GOLD analysis project Ga0181537, IMG submission 119765) | Peatland microbial communities from MTU Mesocosm Facility, Houghton, MI, USA - PEATcosm2014_Bin23_10_metaG | ecosystem: Environmental > Terrestrial > Soil > Wetlands > Peat | place... | reverse complement strand
CTCGGCAGAGGGCTTCATGGACCAGATCGTGACCTGGCGAGAGCTGGGATACAACTGTAGCTCGCATCGCGCGGATTATGACAAGTTCGAATCGCTGCCGGAATGGGCGCAGAAAACGCTCCAGCAGCACGCGCGGGATAAGCGCGAACACATTTACTCCCTGGAGGAATTTGCCGCCGGCGCCACGCACGACCCCTTGTGGAACGCGGCGCAGCGGCAGCTGGTGCGTGAAGGCGTGATGCACAACTATCTGCGCATGCTGTGGGGAAAAAAAATCCTCGAGTGGGCGCCGACGCCGCAGCGCGCGGCGCAAATCATGATCGAACTGAACAACAAATATGCACTCGACGGCCGCAATCCCAACTCGTATAGCGGAATTTTTTGGGTCCTGGGACGCTATGACCGCCCGTGGGGGCCGGAGCGGCCGATTTACGGACAGATCCGCTATATGAGTTCCGCGAATACCGCGCGGAAGTTTTCCGTGAAGAACTATATTGCGAAGTATGCTCCGCCAGCCGGAGTCGATGCGCATACGCCGCAAGCAACGCTGAATTTCTGAACGCCCCTCGCTGTGCTCCGGTTTTGCTATAATTCCATTTACTGCCGTGACCTACTCCCAGCCCAACGTCCCGTCCCAGGAATCTGGAATGCAGGTACTCCGAAACGCTGGAAATTCGCTGTGCGCCTGGCCGAAAAACGAGATCAGTCCGCAACTCTCCTGCGAACACCCGGGTTAGTCGGAGCAGCGAACCGTACCTTCAGGCAAACAACATGGCCCTGTTTTCAAGACCGCGGGATCGCACGCAGAGACGCCGTTACTACAAACGACTAACGAATATTGCGCTGATTTGCGTCATCGCCTCCGTCGCGGCGTACGTAATTACGCGCTCCACCGGTGGCACCGGCTTCAATCCTTCCCAGGCGGTGCGCAGGGCATTTCTCGATCGCACCAGCGGGCAGGCGCACGCCGCCAGCCGAACCACCAGCGTGGATGGCCAAGATGCCGCGCCGCCGCTCGACGATCCCGTCAATTATTACGGCTACAAATTGCGCCCAGGGCCGTACAAGATCTCGGAAGTCGGCGACATCGTGCTCCACGACGCACCGCGAGACAAAGACTTGCACGTGCGAGTCTTCTACCCAGAGGCCAGCGGACGCTACCCGGTCATTGTGTTTTCTCACGGCGCCGGCGGCTCGCAGAATTGCTGCGAAGAGCTGACGCAGCACTGGGCCAGTTACGGATACGTGGTGCTGCAGCCCACACATGAAGACTCGGCGGTGCAGCGCCGGGATGCGGGCGAAGAGGATGTGCGGTTCATGCAGGCCGTGCGCGATGCTCTGAAAGATCCGAAATTGTGGGAAAGCCGCCCGCGCGATGTGTCGTTCCTGTTGGATTCGCTCAAGGAGCTGGAGAAGCGCATCCCGCCGCTGGCGGACAAAATGGACGAGGCCCACATTGGCGTGGGCGGACACTCCATGGGCTCGTTCACCACGGAAGCGATTGCCGGCGCCCTGGTGGATTTGCCAGGCAAGAGCGGGGCGAGTTTTGCGGACCCGCGCGTCAAGGCCGCGCTGTGCCTTTCGCCTCAGGGTCCCGGACAGTTCGGCTTGAGCGAATCGTCGTTCCGCACCATGCGCTTGCCGTTTCTCGGTATTACCGGCTCACTCGATAGCCTGGGGCCGCTGGCCAATGCGGCGTGGCACAAGCAGCCCTTTGCCTTGAGTCCCCCGGGGGATAAGTACCACGTGTTTATCGAGGGTGCGAACCACATGTCCTTCATCACCGCGCATACGCTCCTGCCGGGGAAAGCGCAGCAGGCAGAGAGCATTCTGGCGTATACCAATTCGGCGGCTCTGGCGTTTTGGGATGCCTACCTGAAGAATGACGCCAGCGCCAAGGCCTATCTGCAGTCAGACGGGCTCTCGAGCTTCAGCCAGGGCACGGCGAAGCTCGAGCGCCGCTAACGTGCTAAGTCGCGTGGCGTTGCTCCGGGCATTTTGGGTCTACAATCGGCAATGGGCGATATGTTTGTTTTCCGCAGCCGCATGCCCGCATCGGCGGACCGTGTTTATGCCTGGCATGCGCAGCCGGAGGCGCTGTCGCGCCTGACGCCGCCGTGGGAAAATGCCACCGTCTACGAGCAGACCGGTGGCATTGAAGATCTCGGGTCGCGCGTAAAGATCCGGCTCAAGATTGGGCCGCTATCGCAGACCTGGGTCGCCGAGCATACAGCGTTCGAGCGCGGCCGCATGTTTCGCGATGTAATGGTTTCGGGTCCGTTCAAAAAGTGGGAACATACCCATCTGTTCGAGCCGGATGGCGCGAACGCCAGCTGGCTCGAGGATCGCGTCGAGTATCAGATGCCCTTCGGCTGGTTGGGCCAAACCTTTGGCGGCTGGTATGCCCGCAAACGGCTTACGCGAATGTTTACTTGGCGGCATGCAGTGACGGCAAAGGCGGTCGCGGAAATGGCCGCCGGCAGCAACGCGGAGGGTGCGTGATGGGCATCATGCGTACGTCTCATCTGGATCCGGCAATGCTCGCCATGTACCGCGCGCAGACCGGCGAAACGCTGGCCGAATTAACCGCCGGGCGCCCAGTGTTACTGGTTTTTTTGCGGCATTTTGGCTGCACCTTTTGCCGTGAAGCTGTCGAAGAAGTTTCCAGGAAGCGCAGCCTGCTCGAATCTGGCGGTACGCGGCTGGCCTTCGTGCATTTAGGCACCGAGGAGAAGGCCAATTCCTTTTTCACTCCGTACGGGTTAGCGGACGTCCCTCGTTTTGCCGATCCCGAAGGGAAATTGTATGAGGCTTTTGGATTGGTGCGCGCCGAACTGCGGCAATATCTCAACCAAGAAAGCATTTTGCGCATGTTGATAGCCTGGCTCAACGGACATTTTGTGGGTTTGCCGGCCGGCGATGTGGAACGCATGCCGGGAGCGTTCCTCGTGAAGGATGGAGAAATAAAGAAAGCGTTTCGGCACAAGCTGGTATCCGACAGGCCGGATTACCTGGCGTTGGCGACGGCAAATTGAGGGCAAGGAAATTCCTCTAATGAAGAGCTGGACAGTGAGCGCCGCGATTTTGCTGTTGGTGTGTGCGGCGCAGTGTTTCGCGCAGGGATTCGCCCCGCGCGTCAAGGTCGATAGCGGCGTGCTCGAAGGGCGCATGCAGGGCGACGTCGCCACTTTCTTGGGCATACCATATGCCGCGCCGCCGGTGGGCGCGCTGCGCTGGAAGCCGCCCGCCCCGGCCGCCAGCTGGGGCGGTGTGCGCGAGGCGAAAGAGTTTGGCGCCCGCTGCATGCAGGGCGCGATTTACGACGACATGGTGTTTCGCGATCCGGGCATCAGCGAGGATTGCCTGACGCTGAATGTGTGGACGCCGGCTATTGGCACAGCCGCGAAATTGCCGGTGATGGTGTGGATTCACGGCGGCGGATTCCAGGCTGGCGCCTCCTCGGAGCCGCGGCAAGACGGCCAATTTTTGGCCCAGCGTGGTGTGGTAGTGGTTTCCATGAATTATCGCCTCGGCATTTTTGGTTTTCTGGCGCTGCCGCAGTTGGCTGCGGAGTCCGGTCGCAATGCGGCGGGAAATTATGGATTGCTGGACCAGGTTGCGGCTTTGCAATGGGTACACAGGAATATCGCTGCGTTGGGCGGGGATCCGGAAAACGTCACGATCTTTGGCGAAAGCGCGGGATCGACTTCGGTCAACTCGTTGATGGCCTCGCCGCTGACACACGGTTTATTTCGCAAAGCCATTGGTGAGAGTGGTGACGCGTTCCGCAGTAAGCAGCGGCGATCTGAGCCCTTGGCCGATCGCGAGCACCGCGACGCGCGGTTCGCGAAAGCGGCGTTAGGCTCAAGCAAGCCAGCAGACCTGCGCGCTCTTCCCGCGAAGAAAGTGTTGGAGGCTTCGCTGGTGGAGGGTAGTCCGAGATTTAACCCACACGTTGACGGTTATTTCTTGCCGCAATCCGTCGAGAGAATTTTTGCCGCAGGAAAGCAGAATGATGTGTCCTTGTTGGCCGGTTGGAACCGTGACGAGGATGTGGAAAAGACCGCGCCGGGCGGGTCGGCCGCTCTGGAGCGCGTCAAGACCCTGGCGCAGAAGGAGTTTGGTGCGAAGTCTGAAAAATTCTTAGAGGTTTATTCTGCGGACAACGAAGAAGACGCAACACGCGCCCTGGACGAGTTTGCCGCCGATCGTTCCATCGGCTTTTCCATGTGGAAGTGGCTCGAGGCGCAGCGCTCCACGGGACACCAACAGGTCTATCGCTATCGCTTCGATCGTTCCCAGACGCAGGCTGCGGACAAGCAATCGTTGGGCGCTTACCATTCGGCGGAGATTGAATATGTCTTTGGGGCGCTGGATACCAAAGCCAACCGCCTATTTCAAACGGAGGACCGCGACCTAAGCAACGCGATACAGAAATATTGGATAAATTTCGCGCGCACCGGAGACCCCAATGGCGCAGGATTGGCGCCATGGCCGGCCTATCGCGCCAGCGATGGTTGGCAGGTCATGCATCTCGATGCGCAGTGCCAAGCGCAGCCCGACGACGCGCGCGCGAGGTATCTCTTTTTGAACGCCGTCTGGGGTGACTAGACCTTCCGGGACAGTCCATCGCCGGGAAAATTCGGCGACGGGCGCAACGGTTGACCCGCGCGAAGGTACGCGCAATTACGTGGGAAGTTACGCCGGAAAATTGACGTTATCCCTGCCCGAATGATACAGATAGAGGGTTGCCTTGGCGCTCTTTAGAGCGTCGGCTGCTTGCCGTGCGGGCGCAACCAGCCGTGGGGCCCCGCGACCCTCGGTTATGACCGGGGTGCGGCGGTAAACGCGCCAGCCACATCATGCATCTGAACCGAGCAATACACTAGCGAAAGACTGGCGCCGCGGAGTTGCCGGCGATCGCTGTCGGCGGTCGCGCCAGAGGGACTAAGGAGTGTCGATGAAGAGGTTTTTGACGGCGCTGGCTTTGGGGCTGGCAGCGATATTTGCGGTCACCGGCTGCAACGATTACGGCAACACCTTCCAGGCGAATACCGGAGCGCAGATCACCACGCTGTCGCCATCCAATATCACTGCGGGCAGCGCTGCTTTTACGCTCACCATCAATGGCAGCGGTTTTGTGACCCAGACCTACATCACTTGGAATAACACCAAGCTGGCCACTTCCGACATCACCGACAGTTCGGGAGACGTGCTGCAGGTCTATGCCACGGTGCCCGCCTCACTGGTAGCCAATTCTGGCCAGGCGCTGATTATCACGCACAATCCCTTTTCTGGTGCCGGGAACAACGGTCTATCCAATCCGCTGAATTTCATTATCAATCCTACGGTCGCGCCGAATCCGCAGCCCCTGGTGGCCACGCTCAGCCCGACCAGCGCAAATGCCAATGGGTCGGCCTTCACGCTGACCATAACGGGTGCCAACTTTCTCCTGGGCGCGAATCCCACCACCGTCACTTGGACGGCGGCCTATCCTTCGGCGCCATCGGGGCTGCCCACCGCTTGTACCACCGTCACTGGCGCCACAAATACCGTGCAGTGCACCTTGACGGTCACCTCCGCCCCGAGTACCACGCAGATCCAAGCGACGGTCCCGGCTGCGCTTCTCACGGTAGCCGCCGCTGCCTGCAGCTCCACGCAGCAGAATCCTACGGTAGCCGTTAGCGTCACGAATGTTGCCAATTCGGCGGGTGGGGGCGGAACGAGCAATGCCATAGCGTTCACGGTCAATCCGCCGGCCTGTACGAACACCGCGGTGGCCAAAGCGCAGGCCGCGGCGGAAGAGACACCCGCAGTGAGCGCCGACGGCCGATATGTCGCCTATACCGGCACACAAGGGCAAAACACGGCGGTGTTTTACCGCGATACTTGCGCGGGAGCGGCGTCGGATTGTCAGGAGCGCACCTCGCTGGTTTCCGTGGCCACGGATGGAACTCTCGCCAACGACGACAGCCACACGCCGTCCATGACCGCGGACGGCAGATACGTGGCGTTCTCTTCTGCGGCGACGAATCTCCTCTCGTCGGCGGCCGCAGCGAGCGTGTCCCCCGGCCCCGGGCGGCAGATTTATCTGCGTGATACCTGCACCGGAGCGGCGACGAGTTGCGTGCCTTCTACAGAACTCGTTTCGACCGACAGCAGCGGCCAGTTGGTCGGCACGGAAGCAATCTTGCCGTCCGTGAGCGCTTCGGGAAGATTCGTCGCCTTCGTCGCGGTCACCGCGAGCAAAGCGCCATCCAGCGCCTCCGCAGTCCCCGCGACGAACAGTGGGTATAGCCAGATATTTATACGCGACACCTGTCTGGGCGCGACAAACTGTACGGCGAAGACCACGCGCATTTCCTTGCAGCCCGGAGATGTCACCACGGGTGGAACTTCTTCGTCGAGCCCCGCTGGGCCTGCGTTGAGTGGCGACGCCAAAAGTATCGCCTTGACCGGAGGCGGCACCGCCGTTTTGTTCACGCGCTCGCTAGCGGTGGACGACCGGGTGTTCGTCGCCGCCGTAGGCCAGTCCCGTTAGTCCCGCCGTGTCCTGCGTTTTTTGTTTTTTGCGCGGCACTTCCTCTGGCAAAGCGTGAACTTAACGTGAAGCGAAAAATCGCCGTGATCACCACCTCGCGCGCGGATTACGGTCATTTGTACTGGCCGTTGCGTGAGCTTGCCGCGCATCCCGAATTACAACTAGAACTGATCGCCATCGGCGCGCACCTTTCCCCGGAATTCGGCGCCACGATTCGCGAAATCGAGAAAGACGGCTTCGCAATCTCCGCGAAGCTCGAATGCTTGCTCAGTTCGGACAGCGATGTGGGCATGGCCAAAACCATCGGGCTGGCCACCCTGAGCCTGGCGGACGCGCTGGCCGCCCTGCGCCCCGATATTCTCTTGCTCATCGCGGATCGCTACGAGATGCTCGCCCCAGCATCCGTAGCCCTCGCGCTGCGCATCCCCATCGCGCACATCGAGGGCGGCGAGTTGAGTGAAGGCGCCATCGATGACGCCGTGCGCCACGCGCTCACCAAAATGAGCCACATCCACTTCACCTCCACGGAAGCGGCGCGGCGCAGAATCATCGCTATGGACGAAGAAGCATGGCGCGTACATCGCGCAGGCGCGCCGTCGCTCGACCATCTGCGGCGTAGCACCCTCCCGGTGCGCGCGGAGTTGCAGCAAAGGCTCGGAATTACGCTGCGCGATCCCGCGATTGTCGTCGCCTATCATCCTGTAACCATTGCCCGCAACACCGTGCAGGAGGCCGAGGAAGTCTTCGCGGCCCTCGAGCGCGTCGAGGGACAGCTGTTGTTTTGTTATCCAAATGCGGACGCCGGAAGCCGCGAACTAATCGAACGCACCCGTGCGTTTGTTGCGCGTCGCGAGGATTCGCACGTGTTTGTAAATCTGGATGCGGTCACGTACTGGGGTTTGCTGCGCCAGGCGGAACTCTTCATAGGGAATTCGAGCAGCGGAATTATGGAGACGCCGTCTCTGGCTCTGCCCACCGTGAATATTGGCCTGCGTCAGCAGGGTCGCGAGCGGGCCAAGAATATTGTCGACGCTGCACCGCACGCTGCCGCGATTCTGCAAGCGATAGAACTGGCGCGTAGTGCGGCATTTCGCAGCTCGCTTGCGGGCATGACGAATCCCTATGGCGAAGGCCGTGCCGCGGAGAAAATTGTGGAAGTCCTGACCGCGGTGCCGCTTACGCAGGAGTTGCTGATGAAGCGCCACAGGCCGGAGCCGTTGTGACGTCATCGGTCAATCAAAAAGCGGGGTTCGATATTCCCCTCTCGGGCCCCGACATCACCGAAGCGGAAATCGCCGCCGTAACCGCGGTACTGCGCACGCCCCGCTTAAGTTTGGGCCAGCAGCTCGTCGAGTTCGAGTCTGAGCTGGCGCGCTATGTAGGCAGCGCGCATTGCGTGGCGCTCAGCTCGGGGACCGCCGGACTCCATTTGGCATTGCTGGTAGCAGGCATCGGACCGGGCGACGAAGTGCTCGTGCCCTCGTTCGCGTTTATCGCGGTGGCCAACGCCGTGCGCTACGTCGGTGCGCTCCCCGTGTTCGTGGACATTGATGCGCGCACCTTGAACCTTGCGCCCGCCGCCGTGGAGGCGGCAATCACTCCACGAACGCGCGCAATTATCGTCGTGCATACCTTCGGCGTGCCGGCGTCGCTCGACGAACTGTTGCATATCGGTCGCCGCCATCATTTGCGAATTATCGAGGACGCCTGCGAATCGCTCGGCGGAGAATACCAAAGGCGCAAATTGGGTTCCTGCGGCGACGTCGGCGTCTTCGGTTTTTATCCCAACAAACAAATCACCACGGGGGAAGGCGGAGCGCTCGTCACCGACGATGCGGCCATGGCCGCACGCGCCCGCTCACTATGCAATCAGGGACGCGGAAATTCCGGCGATTGGTTCGAGCATCAGGAGATTGGTTACAACTACCGCATCTCCGAATTGAATTGTGCGCTGGGCCGCGTCCAGCTCTCGCGCATTGACGAAATTCTCGCCAAGCGCGAAGCCGTGGCGCAGATGTACGCTGCACAGCTTGGCGGAGAAACGCGTCTCGAGTTGCCGATGACCGTCGCAGCGGACGGAAAAATCAGCTGGTTTGTCTACGTGGTGCGGCTCACGCAGAACGCCGATACCAACATGCGTGACGGCGTGGCGCGCTTTTTAACGGAGCGCGGGATCGGCTGCGGCAGATATTTCGCGCCGATTCACCAGCAGCCGGCGTACCGGGATGTGCCGCACCGCTGCATGGATCTGCAAGTCACTGAGTCAGTCGCCAGCCGCACTCTAGCCCTGCCCTTTTTTAGCGCCCTAACGAGCGCACAGGTAGATGCGGTTTGCGAAGCGCTCCAGGAATCCCTCGACATTCTGGCTTTGTAGTGGCCGCCTTCTGCCTGCCCCGGTAACACCGGGGAGGCGGGCGCCTTTGCTTGTTCTACCCAGCGCCTAGCTCCAACGGTTAATCTCCAAGAATCCCGCACGCCCCGCGTTCCCAAGCGTTGCTCCATACCTCGCAACCCACTCATTCCGCACCATCTACAAGCCCCACCCACCACCGCCGTACACTCTACCCCTTTGTTTTGATAACGATACAGCCTCCAGCCCTATCTAAGCCAGCAACTCCTTTACTTTGATAACCATACAAATTGCTCCCCACGCAACTCCCTTATTTTGATAACGATATGAAATACCCATACATATACCCTTCCCCCATCCAATTTCTCGCCTATTACCCGAGGAAGCCGAGATTGTTGGTCGGGAAATTCGCCAGGTTCGGGAAAATGCTCGGCAGATCCGCCGCCGCTACGCCAAACCACGAGGCCAGCGTGGCCGCGTATTGATCCACGGACGTCGTGGGAATCCAACGGCCGTTGCTGCCAGTGTCATCGGGACCGCCGGGAGTCAGCGTCGGCCACGTGCCGTACATTTTGTTGCCCTGCACCGCGCCGCCCACGATGATTTGGTGGCCGCCCCACGCGTGGTCCGTGCCGCCGTTGGAGCCGGGCTGAAAGGTGCGCGCGAATTCGGACAGCGTAAACGTGGTGACGTTGTTGGCCACACCCAACTCCTGCGTCGCCTGATAGAACGCCGCAATCGCCGGGCTGACTTGCGAATACAGTCCCATCTGCGTAGGCAACTGGTCGCTGTGCGTATCAAATCCTCCTTGCGAGCAAAAGAAAATCTGCCGGTTGATGCCCAGCGCGCTGCGCGCCGCGATCACCTGTGCCACCTGCTTTAGCTGCGCGGCCAGCCCGTTCTTCGCGGGAAACACCGTCTGGATTGCCGGAATATTTTTCAGAGCATTCGCCAACACCACCCCTTCTTGAATGGCTTGACTGGTCACGCTGCTCGCCGCCTGCACGAGAGAAAGTCCCGTGTCGAAGGTAAGCAGTTGTTGCAGCGCTTGAAATCGCGCCTGCCCCGCCGCGGAGCTATCGAAGCCCTGTACACCGGGCGTGCTGCCGGGATTCATGGAAAATGGACGGGTGACATCGCCGGTGCAGAAAATCGGACTGCCGGCCACGGAGAGAATCGGTGGGAACGTCGCGCCGCTGTTGTACGTGGGATTGAGCTTATCCGCGACTTTGCCGGCCCATCCCGAGTTTGGCAGCCCGGAGAGTTGCGTGGTTTGCCATTGGTCTTGCTGGTCGGAGTGCGAAAACAGATTCTCCGGCAGATTCTGATACTTCTGATATTGCGCGCGCGTCGTCGGCTGCACCAGCGTGCCCACGTTCGCCAGCACGGCCAGGGATTTCTGGTTGTTGAAGAGCCCTTGCAATTCCGGAAGATTTGGATGCAAGCCAAAATTGGCCGAAGAGCCCGTCTGCAACGGCAAGATGGATCCTTGCGGGATGGCGAGATTTGCCCGCACCGTCTGGTAATTGGCATAGCCCGCGGTGTCAATGGGCATAATGAAATTGTTCGAGTCGTTGCCGCCGAAATAGAAGATGCACACCAGCGCCTTGTAGTCCGTGCCGCCGGCGAGCGCGCTCACCAGCCCGAATTTGCTCAACCCGCCGACAATGGACGCCGTGGCCGCCGAGCAGCAGGCCAAGCGCATAAAATCTCTTCGTGTGTGAGGCGTCATTGCCGATTCTCCCTTGGCGCGCGAGCGCCCTGCCGAATTTCGTGACGCTAGCGTTGCACCTGATACTGCGACGATGAAGTCACCAAATAAATTGCCGTCTTGGCCTGATTCTTGGTGTCCGTGGCGGATAGTGCGGCGAGTGCGGTCGAGATGCTCGTCTGCATGTCGCTGGACATGGTGCCGTGTAGAAACAAGGTATTCAGCCAGGCGACCATCTGGTCCGGCGAGCCGGCGTTGATCACGGGAGTAAAGTTAAGTGTGGTGTTTCCGCTGATCTGTCCGTAAACCATGGCATTAATGAAATTCACGCGGCCCAGCGCCGTATTGGTGTTAAAGATGGCGAATTCCGGTCCGTTCAGCGTGGTCTGTGGAATCAGCGATTGCGGAGGATAGAAATTGAAGGTGCTGGGAGAATTGAAAATATCCTGCGACATCAGGCTACCGTTGTATTCAAATCCGCTGCCGTCGGTTACCGCGTGGAAGGCCCGCGCGATGCTCACTTCCATTACGATGGGTTCGCGCAGCTTGCCGTCGCTGGCCACGGTCGTCCCAGGGGAATCGCCGCGGCGCGCTTCCGGATCCTCCAGAATCGCGGCAATGGTCGCTTGCATGTCGCCGCGCTTGCCCGAACCGTAGGAATTAAAGGTTCCGCTATTGAAGGCCTGCGCCACACGCCCCACGTACGCGGCGCTCGGATTGCTGGTCACCAGTTTTTCGATCAGTTGCGTGGCCACAAACGGCCCAAGATTCGGGTGATTGAAAATGATGGTCAGGACCGTGTCGAGTTCCTGCTCGGCGGATTGTCCCGCTGGCACGGACTGCCCCAGAAACGTTTTGGCGCCGCTGTCGTGGTCCGCTTCCGAGCCCACCACCATGTTCCCGCCGTAGTACGACGGGTTGTGCTTCATCAACGTCGCGCCGGGCATCGTCGGATACGTCCATCCCGTGTAGGAGCGCCCCAGCGCCATCACATCGTTCTGCGTGTAGGTGGGAATCGGCGTGCCCGTACCGTCCAGCATCGGTGTCCCATCGGGATTCAAGAGGTTCAGACCCAGCGTAAAAAGTTGCATGCACTCGCGTGCATAGTTTTCGTTGGCGTGCTGCCCGGCCGCGGGCGCGACGTTATCCACCATGTCCAGCCAGTGGCCCATGGCCGGCGTCAGCGTCACATCCTTCATCACGTTGTAGTAGTTGGTTAGACCATCCTTGTTCAACACCATCATGTAGTTCGAATAGCCCGTTGGGTCGCTGACCTTGTTTTCGCCGACGACCCAAATTTCGTTGAGCGCGAAAGCCACGCGCTGCCGCAACTGGTCCGGATCGTTCACCGCGTTGGCAAAGAACGCGGTTTGCACATTGCCCAGACCCATGTCGGTCACCGCCGGCGTGGGGTACGTCGATGTCGGCGCCGCAAACTGGCTCTGCAGAAACGTGTCAAAGCCCGTCTGTTGCACCTGGTTGATCAGCTCCGGCGTGGGGCCGAACGTGGACTGCTCCAGGAAACGGTCCGCCGCGGCCGCAGACACCACCCGCCCGCCATTGACGATTTGTGCGGTCAGTCCGCCGGAAGTGGAGCCGCCGGGATCGGGGTTCTGTACGGTCACCGACACCGATCCAACTTGTGAGACGGCAGCTGTTCCGTTCGCGGTCAGCTCGCTAGCCGAAACAAACGTAGTGGTGAGGGCCTGTCCGCCAAAGTTCACCGTCGCCCCGCTCACGAACCCCGTTCCGCTGATGGTGATCGAAAACGCTCCCACGCCGATGCTCGCCGGGCTGACGCTGCTCACCGCGGGCACGGGATTCAACAGCGTTACCGCGGCGCTAGCCGATTTGGTGGGGTCCGCCGCGCTGGTCGCCGTGATGTGATGGTGTTCGGGCTCGGCAGCGACGCGGGCGCCGTGTAATTTCCCTGCGCGTCGATGGAGCCGATCGTCGAATTTCCAGTCCCCTGCCCGTTGACGGACCAGGTCACCGCGGCATTGGAGCTGCCGGTCACCGCCGCGGCAAAACTCTGTGTGGCCGCGGCGCGCACGCTCGCGCTTGGCGGCGAAACCACCAACGCCACCGCCGAAGCCGGCGTAACTTGCGCCGTCAAAGCCGACGAAGCAATGGGCCCCGGACTCGGATTGCTCACTAAGATCGCCACGTTTCCCACTTGCGTGCTCGTCGCATTGCCGGTAGCGGTCAGTTGCGTTGAGGACACGCGCGTTGTCGAGAGCACCGTGCCGTTGAAGCTGATCGTTGCGCCAACGGCAAAATGCGCGCCGTTCACCGTAATCGTGAAAGCGCCAACAGGAATCGACGTCGGGGTGATGGTCGTAACCTGCGGCGTGGGATTTTGCAGCGTAAGCGTGGCGCTGGCGGTTTTGGCGGCGTTGGCCGTCTCCGTAGCCGTCACCATCACGGAACCTGTCGCCGGCGGAAACTCCGGGGCCACATACTGTCCAGCGGCGGAAATCGTGCCCAGCGACGCGTTGCCGCCCGCGATTCCATTGACGGACCACGTCACTTCCGGCGTACCATCCGCCTTCGCCAGAAAAGCCTGTGAACCCCCGCCGCGCACCGTCGCCACCGATGGTGTGATGCTCAGCTCTGCCTTGAGTGGCGCCCATTCCGAACTAGTAAGACCGGAGCAGCCCGCCATAAGCAAGGCCACCGTTCCTGTAAAAGAAAGAATCGTGCGGTTCACAGCGTCTCCCCGTCCGGCTGCGGCTGCGGACAATTACTTCATGTGCAGATTTCTTAGGTTCTGCTCGCGAAGGCGTTTCTCGCGTGTGGACTAGGTAGGCGGAGCATAGGGGAGTTCGGGAAACGACACTACTGGTCGCGCGGACAGTTTTAGGTCAACGTTCCTAAGTAACGGGCCCACGTCCCATTGCAAAATCTCGCCTGTTGGGACAGTGAGCGAACTAGCTCACGCCGCGCGCGGCAAGCCACGAAACGCCACAAACAATTACGATTTATGGGTTGGGAGCAGGCGGCGTGCGGGAACGCATTTGAATCATGCAGATCTTCGTGCCCGCGGGATCAGCGGAGAGCGTAACCGCGCGTAGATTTCCCGCCCGCTCCGCCAGAAATGCAATGTCGCCATCGGCAACCGGCACCGCACCGAAAGGTTCCGACAACGGACGCTCCGTGGATTCGTGCCGCGTAAATTCCGGGCTGAGATGTTCGCCATACCAATTGCTCACCGCGTCGCGATCGTCCTGTGTCTGGTAGGTCACGGTGGTAATGCCGTCCTGTGCTTGCTGCATCGCGGCGCCGGTGTTGTCCGTTCCCGGCAGACGCAACGAAGAACGCGGATACACCGGCAGGCCCGGCCCCACCTGGTCTTGTTTTTCGAGCCGGAAACTTCCCATCGGCGTGCGCAGCGTGTTCTTGTTCGTGCTCGAGGCGGCCATGCTCATGCTGTGCAGCAGCCCATTGGCCAGAAACAGTCCGCCGGCGAGCATCACGCCCAGTCCCGCAAAAAGCGCCACCATCATCCACATCAGGGACTTCGAGGATGAGGAATCGCCAGAGCTGGAAGAATCGGACATCGACAAAACGCTCCCACGGGGCGCGCCGTGGACAGCCGAGCCCCAGCATAGTTTGGCACAAGCGCAACGCCGTAAATCGGGCCATGCGTCCGGGCGGTGCCCTATGCGTTCCTGTTCTTTGGTGCAGGCTAACGGCGTTTCAGTTACTGCTTTGCGCGTGGATAATTCAGCGGCTGCAGCGTCACGTTCACCAGCAGTGGGTCCGCAAATTCCGTGCGCTCCCCGGCCGTTTTTCCCGCCACTGGCAACAAGCGGATGATCATCGGCTTCCGCGCGCGGTACGCTTGGCTCGCGGCGTTCACGATAATCAATTCCAATTGGCTGCCGGAGACGTCTCCCGGCAGCGGCACCGCGTCGAGCCCGGTGCTTCCGGCGGAAAAATAGTCAAGCAGCGTGTCGATACCCATGCGGCCTTCGCTCCAGCGTTGCGCCAACCGCCGGTCCTCCACGATCGGCAGCGGCACACCGCCGAATCCCGTCTGCTTCAGGCTCACGTCGTGGATCGCCGCCGCCAAAGTCCGCGCCGCGGCCACCGCTTCCGCCGAGCCCGCCTGGTGCCCGGATAAACCCTCGAGCGCCGCGCCGATCGAATCGTCCTTCGACGGCGCCGGCGAAACATCCATGCCCACGTACGCCCATCCCGTCTCGCCGTCCACGCGTCCGGCGTGATCGTCGATCTCGTAGGCCTCCGCCGCTAGCGCCTCGGTCACGCGATGCTTCGCGGTTTCGTTGTCCGGTGCGCCGTTCACAATCGTGGCCACCAGGTTCCCGGACTGCTCGCTAATCGCAAACTGATGCCCGAAGCCATCGACGTACGCCGCCGGAAACGATGGCGTCAGCGGCGCCACCATGGCCAGCGCGGCAAAGCGCAAATTGCCCTCGCTGTGCGGCGTCCCTGCGGAAAGCTTTTGCATGACTCGGGCAGCAGCGCCCGCCGCGTTGGCGTGCAGGCCGTCTTTATCCGCCACCACCACGCTGCCGCTGAGAAACTTCGTGTTGAGCAGAATCGTCGCCAGCAGTTCCGCCTGCGCCTCGCTGTCGCGCGCGTGATACATCGCCGGGCCGATCGAGATTTGCACATTATCTTTCGCCGCCAGCGCGTCCAGCTCCTGAAAAAATTTCACCGTATCCGCAAACGCCAAATCCTTGGTGTATGCGGGAAAGGGCTGCGTCGCGATGCGCAGATGCTGCACAGTGTAACCGCGCGATTCAAAAATAGTTTGCGCAAAGCGTAGTGATTTGAAAGCGTCGGCGATCTGCCCCTGATATTGCGCGCGATCCAGGTTCAGAAAAAATGTGATGCACTCGATTTTAGGTTTGCCGGCAGGCGGAGGAGCCGTTTGTGCACGCATCGGCAGTGTGCCAATCAGCAGTAGTAAGACGATCGTCAAGTTGCGTCGTAGAAGGTGCGCGGAGCGCATAGAAAAATCTCCAGTGTAAACGAACTACACAAACGCCGAGATGCCGGTAATCCGTTCGCCGATCACCAGTTTGTGAATATCGTTCGTACCCTCGTACGTGTACACGCTTTCGAGGTTGTTCATGTGCCGCATGATGCAGTAATCGTCCACGATGCCGTTCGCGCCCAGGATATCCCGCGCTTTGCGTGCCGTTTCCAGCGCGATGCCCACGTTATTCATCTTCAGCATGGAGATGTGCGAAGGATCCACCTTGCCTTCATCCTTCCTCCGTCCCACGTGCAGCGCCAGCAGCTGGCCTTTCACGATCTCGGTAATCATCCACGCCAATTTTTCCTGCACCAGTTGATGCGCAGCGATCGGCTTGTTCGCAAATTGTTTGCGCGTCTTCGCATACTGCAGTGCCGTGTCGTAACACGCCATCGCCGCCCCCAGCGCGCCCCAGCCGATTCCATACCGCGCCTGATTCAAGCAGCCCAGCGGTCCTTTCAAGCCAGTAATGGTCGGAAACATGTTCTCTTCCGGAATTTCGCAATCCGTGAACGCCAGCCCCGAGGTAACCGACGCACGCAGCGACCATTTCCCATGCACGTCCCACGCCTTGAAACCCGGCGTGCCTTTTTCCACCAAAAATCCGTGAATCTTTTCATCCTGGTCGGAGCGCGCCCACACCACCGCCACATCGGCAATCGATCCGCTGGTGATCCACATTTTTTCGCCGTTCAAAATATATTTGTTGCCCTTTTTTACCGCCCGCGTCAGCATCCCGCTCGGGTTCGAGCCAAATTGCGGTTCCGTCAGCCCGAAGCATCCGATGGCCTTGCCCTGTTGCAGCAGCGGCAGCCATTTGTCTTTTTGCGCGTCGCTGCCGTACGTATAAATCGGATACATCACCAGCGCGCCCTGCACTGAAACAAAACTGCGCAATCCCGAGTCGCCGCGTTCCAGTTCCTGCGTCATCAAACCGTACGCCACGTTGGACATTCCCGCGCAGCCATACCCGTGCAGATTGGCGCCGAAAAATCCGAGTTCGCCAAGTTGCGGCACCAGATGCTTCGGAAACGTCCCCTCACGGCTGTGTTTCTCGATGATGGGAATGATTTCGTTCTCGACGAACTGCCGCGCCGTTTGGCGCACCAACTTTTCTTCATCATTCAGTTGCGAATCGAAATCGATAAAATCTACGCCGCCGTATCCAGCCATACTGCGCTCCTCGCGCGCCATCACTGCGCGCCCATTCGTTGTGAAACCACGCTTCTCGGGGAAGTTAACCGCGTGCCGCGGTCTCCTGAAACATTGCTCTGCGGGCGCCATCCCAGAAACAGTTGCTGTCATTCACAGGTTTAACTTTCCAATTGTAGCAGGCAATTCGCTTTAAGTAGCACAGGCACTCTTGCCTGTGCAGCAGCGCCGCTCACCTATCTCTCCGCGGCTTGCCGCAAGTCGTCAATCAAATCGTCCGCATGTTCCAGCCCCACCGAAAGGCGCAGCAAATTCGGCGGAGACGTCGAGCCCGGCCCTTCTGCGGACGCGCGATGCTCGACCAGACTCTCGACACCACCCAAACTCGTGGCGTTCTGAAACAGTTTCACGCGCGACGCGAACCGCACCGCTTCGTCCCAACCGCCTTTCACCAGTATGGAAAGCATTCCGCCAAATGCGCTCATCTGCCGCGCCGCAATCGCATGGCCGCGATGCGTCGGCAGGCCCGGATAGAAAACCATCTCTACCTGCTCCATCTCCGCCAAGGCACGCGCCACCGCCAGCCCGTTCTCACTGTGCCGTTGCATCCGGCACGCCAGCGAGCGCAATCCCCGCAGCACCAGCCACGAATTAAATGGCGAGCACACGGCGCCGAGAATCATGCGCAAATGAAAAAGCTTGTCGTACAGTGTGCCCCGGGTTTTCAGCACCAGGCAACCGCCTTGCGTGTCGCTGTGGCCCCCGCAATATTTTGTCGTGGAATGCAGCACCAGGTCCGCGCCGTGCTCGAAAGGCCGCTGCAACACCGGCGAGGCAAAAGTATTATCCACCAGCGCCAGCGCGCCCGCTTCGTGCGCGATCACGGAAACTGCCGCGATATCCGTGATCTCCATTCGCGGATTAGAAGGTGTCTCCATCCAGATTAATTTGGTATTCGCACGCACCGCGTGTCGCACGGCCGCCAGGTCCCCCACGTCCACCACGCTCACGTCAATTCCCCACTTCGGCAAAAATTCGCGATGCGCTACCCGCGCGTGCACGTAAACGTCTTCGGGAAAAATTACATGCGAACCCGCCTCCAGCGACTGCAGCGCGGCAATCGTTGCGCCCATTCCGGAGGCGAACACCAAAGCGTCTTCGCCGCCTTCGAGCGCCGTCATCGCTTCTTCCAGCCGATCTTGCGTGGGATTCTTGTCCCGCACGTAAAGGTATCCGTGCAGATCCTCCGTCGCCGGCCCGTGTTCGAACGTCGTGGAAAGGTGAATCGGTGGCGCAATCGCCCCGGTCGAGCGATCTGGTGTCCCGCCCGCATGCACCACGCGTGTCTCGATTTTCATCGCCAGCCCTCGCGGGCGCACTTGCACCTTGCGCCCGACAACATACTATTCCGCACTCGCCGCGGAACCAATGTTCAATCGGAAGCGTCATCCGGCCAAAACGGCCCATCGTGTCCACCCTCCGCGCTTGACCCGCCGCTCCGTAGCGGTGACACTTTTCTACTTCGGCTTTCGCAGCGTTCAACGCTGACGCGGCACGCGAGAAGAGCTGAAGGAGTTCATGGCGCATCTGAAAGTTGCAAAGAAATCCGCGAAATCGAAGTTGCCGCGCGCGCCGGAAATTCTCATTTTTGACGTCGACGGCGTCCTCGTGGACGTGCGCGCCACCTACTGGCGCTCGGCGTTGCAGACGGTGCGGCACCTCACGGGAAAGCGCGTGACCTTCGCCGAGCTGCACCAGTGGAAGGCCAAACCCGGCTATAACGACGACTGGAAGATGACCGCCGATTGGGCCACGTCTGTGGGGCGCCCGACCACCTACGAGCAAGCCAAGAAAGCGTTCATGCGATTTTACTGGGGCACGCGCGACCAGCTCGGAAACGTGCGCAACGAAAAATTGCTCGTCACGCCGCGCCAGATTGCCGCCTGGGCCGCGCGCTACGAACTGAATCTCTTTACCGGCCGCAATCGCCGCGAATTTACATTTACGTTCAAGAACTGGCCCGGCACCGGATATTTCCAGAAGGTCGTCACCATGGACGATGTGACGCGCATCAAGCCGCATCCTGAGGGCTTGTACAAAATTCTGGGAAAGCGTGACCCCGCCACGGCCCTGTATCTCGGCGACAACATCGACGACGCTCTGGCCGCCCAGGCCGCCGGCGTACCCTTCATCGCCATTCTCGCGCCGGGCGAACACGGGGCGCTCGCTCGCGCCAAACGCTTTCGCGAACTGGGAGCGTTGGCACTATTGCCCCGCGCTACCGGATTGACCGCGTGGCTGAAGAATTCTTTTGGTTAGTGAGACGCACTGGCGCGAAAGAGTGAGTGCCAATCGCGCTGCGCGGTCTTTCCTCGCTACTGGCGAAGTTGCCCGGGCTCGACGCCCTTTTTGCGTGCCTCGTCAAGCAGCGCATCGATCTGCGACTGCAAATCCTTCTTCTTCGTCTGCAATCCTTCAATCTGCTGCTGGATGGGTTGGTTGCCGTAATTTTTGTGAAACTCGCGATCGCTGGTGGAAACGGGCTCTCCAGCCGCGAAATCTTTCAGCGATGCTATTTCTTTATCCGCGGCGGCCATCTGCCCTCGCAGCTTTTCCAGTTGCTTGCGCGCCGTGTTGATGTACTGCGCATCCGGCGCGCCTTGCGCGATAGTCTTGGACTTCCCGTTGCGTGCGTCGCCCACCACCGAGATGGTCCCGCCCAACCCCGAGACGTCTTCGTTGGTCCATACCTTTTTCGTTTTCGGTGCGGGCGGATTTGCCGTGCTGCCTGCGGCGTCGGCAGTACCAGGAGCCGTTGTTGCCGGCGTTTGCGAAGTATTCTGGCTTGCGGAACTGCTAGGAGTTGCGGCGGGCGATTGCGCGGCTCCCATGGCTCTAGGATGCAAGCAAAAAAATGCCGCAACAATGCACTGCAAAGCAAAAACGTAACGAATGGACGGCCGTTGGCGAATCATTATGCCTCCAGTCCCTCATGTACGAGGACTTTCGGCTGGTTCTACCATTGTTGGCGAGCCACTATGCCGCCGCAACTGGCCTTGTCCTACTCGCCATGAGCCCCATCCTTTGCCGACGCCGCCAACTCCCGTTTCACCGCTTCCAGCGCTTCTTTTGGCGGCCCGATCCGCAAGTATTTCGAATAAAACGTGCGCTCGTGCAGTGCAAAGCTCGATAGAAATTTTCTGCCGTCAAAGTCATACTGAGAGAACGACGGAAACCACAGTCCCGGCGCGAATTCGTAGCGCTCCTGCATGAAGTGGCTGCCCTTGTTCACTTTGGCGAGAAACAGCCCTACCGAAATATCGTCCGTCACTTCCCCTTCCACGCGCGCCAGTTGTCCCGCTTCCTCGTCGATCCACACGTAGCCCTTCACCTTCGCAAAGATGCTTGTCGCCCGGTTGGTCGGCTTGAACTTGGGATTCGGCGTCATGCGATATCTCGCCAGCAGGCGTTCGCCGCGCGGTTCCCGATCCACAAACGTAAAAATAAATGCCGCCCGCGTGGCGTCGATCAATTCGTCGCGATCCTTGTGCTTCTTGGCAATCTTGTCGTACGCGTCCTTCTGCGCGCGCCCGTCGCCCGCTGCAAACGATAGCGCCGTCGCTAGCTTCTCCAAGGCCGCGCGGTATGCCGCCGCATCGGTAGGCGTGCCATCCGGCCCCACCGGTATGTGGTCCACTCCGGTTCCCGCGGGAATCACCCGCGAGGTCCGCACTTCCGGCGGTTGCTGGTCTCCCGCGCTCTTTTTCACCTCCACCCGCTCTAGTCGCTCATACAGATCCATG
>Ga0181537_10001610_pt1 | contig 20570 bp, 18 predicted proteins | sample PEATcosm2014_Bin_39_FD_119765 | JGI IMG/M metagenome (GOLD analysis project Ga0181537, IMG submission 119765) | Peatland microbial communities from MTU Mesocosm Facility, Houghton, MI, USA - PEATcosm2014_Bin23_10_metaG | ecosystem: Environmental > Terrestrial > Soil > Wetlands > Peat | place... | reverse complement strand
TTGCGATTTGACGGCGCGCGTTTTGAAACAAGGTCTCGACGTTCTCGGAATTGAAACCGTCGAGCAAATGTAGCAATCCATCAATAACGTATTGGTCGCCTATCCCACGACGTGTGAAATAATTCATTATGCCGCGCAATTTCTGGAATAAAATCAGGGCGATTCTCACGAAGGAACTGAATATCCGCATCAGTAGGCGGCTCGCTCGGCAAACCAATCATCGGGGGAATTAGATGCCTTTCTATAAACGGTGAAATTTTAACAGGACAAAGCAATCCTGCCAAAGATCGCTCACCCATATTTCCTGCCATGCACAAGATTCCTTTGTTGATTAGCCCCGAAACAGAAACTTGGTCAATTGGTAGCTGAAGCGTTTTCTGTCCTTGAATAAAAAATTCTCGCAATATGGATTTTTCTTTTCGGTCGAGACAATGAAGCGCCTCAAGGCTTTCTTCCTTTTGATCATTGCTAATTTTCTTTGCGTGGAGTTTTTGCCAGAGGCTTGTAACGATTTGTATGACGACAAGGATAACAGAAACAAGAAAAACAATTCCAATTTGAGCACCGTAATCTTGAGCTATTTTTTCGAGGTGAAACGGCCTCAAATATATTTGCGGTGTAAATAAAATTATTCCCGATGCGACAGCGGCTGCCTACATGTAACGCAGCGGAAGCTTGATAATTTCAACAATTTTGCCAAGCCATTCCATAACCGCTCGAATGTTTTTTTCAACTCAACCGCATCGGCATGACGACGTAGAGGAACGGGCCGTTGATCTTCAAAACGCCCGGGCTTAATTCGTCAATCAGCTCGAAGAACACCTCGTCCTCAGACAGCGCGGACAGCGCGTCAATCAGGTAGCGCGGGTTGAAGGCGATGGCCATTTCCTTGCCCTTGTAATTCACCGCGAGCGTTTCGCGCGCCTCGCCGACTTCGGGCGAGTTGGCGGTGATGGCGAGGTTGTTTTTTCCGAACGTGAGCTTGACGGAGTTCGCCTTTTCGCTGGTCATGATCTCGGCGCGGCGCAGCGCCTGCAAAAATTCCTCGCGCACGAGTGGGATGCGTTCCTTGGCCTCGCCGGGGATGACCTGACGGTAATTCGGATAATTTCCCTCGATCAATTTCGTGACGAGCAGCACGGAAAATCCCTTGTCGTCCTTGAGCGAAAACGACGCCTGGTTTTCGCCGAATTTTATTTCCACGTCGCCTTTGTCCTGCAACAAACGGTTCAATTCATTCACCGCCTTGGCCGGAACAATAAATTCGCCGCTGCTTTTTTCGGAGATGTCCACCTCCTCGTCCACGAGCGCCAGCCGGCGACCGTCGGTGGCCACGAGTGTCATCTTTCCTTCCTTGAGGCTGATGAAAATGCCGTTGAGAACGTAGCGTGACTCGTCGGTGGAAACGGCAAAGGACGTTTTCTTCAGCATCGCGCGGACGTTTTCCTGCTGGAGCTCGACCTTCTTGTCGTCCTTGAATTTTGGCAGCGGCGGAAATTCATCCGCGCCGAGTCCATGGATTTTGTAGAAAGACGAACCGCTGCGGATGGACGTGATGTTTTTTTCGTCGGTCTCAAGGTCAATTTCGTTTCCGTTCAATTCGCGCACGATTCCGAAAAGTTTTTTCACCGGAACGGTCGTCGCGCCGGATTTTTTCACCTTCGCCTCGACGGAACACGCGACGGTCACGTCCAAATCTGTCGCGGTGAATTCGACGCGTTCTTTTTCCGCGCGCAACAGCACGTTGGATAAAATAGGCAGCGTGGTGCGCGTGCTGACGACGTTTTGGACGGCCTGCAGCCCGGCGAGAATTTGTTCCTTCGAGATCGTGAGGTTCATGTTCGGTTAATAGTAAATTCTTTTCTTAAAAATACTCTTATTATTAAGGGCTGTGAATAAGGCAAACAACTCCGCACGTCAAGCCAGCCATTGAATTTTTTGAATCAAGAGTCATCGCGTAAGTGAGGTTAAAGAAATTGAAAAAATAAGAAAGTGAAAGTTGTTCGCGTTGTTGGTCGGCTGTTCACATACGTTGAGTCTCTTATTAGCCCAGTTGTGAGCGACGGATGATTTCCGGCAAAGCAGAGCAGACAAAATCAATTTCTTTTGCCGTTGTTTCACGGCAAAGCGAAAATCGGACGAGCGAATTCGCCAATTCCTTTTTGCCGATCGCCAAGATGACGTGCGAAGGCTCAATAGAACCCGCCGAACAAGCCGAACCGCTAGACGCGCAAATGCCTTCAACGTCCAAACCCGCCAAAAGCGCAATGCTGTCCGCGCCACGAACGACGAAGGAAACGGTGTTTGCCAGACAATTTTTACGTGGGCTGACAATTTCACAGCCGTCAATTTTTTCAATCGCGGCAATCAATTTTGACGAAAGCCCATTCAATTTCAAATTCGTAAAAACTGGAGGCTTCACAAATTTTTCCAGCGCGCCGACGAAACCAAAAATTCCCGCTAAATTCTCCGTCCCGGCACGCCGTTCATTTTCATGTCCGCCTCCAAACAAAATCGGGTCGGGATGCAGCGGCGACTTGATGTAAAGCAGTCCCGCGCCTTTCGGCCCATGAAACTTGTGAGCGCAAACGGAAACCAAATCCGCGTTGAACTGCCCGACATTTTCCAACGGCTCCTTGCCAAACCACTGCACCGCGTCCGTGTGAAAAACAATTCCTCGCTCGCGACAAATCGCGCCGAGTTCGGCCACCGGCTGAATAGTGCCGATTTCATTGTTTGCCGCCATGATGGAAACCAGAACCGTGTCCGCGCGGATCGCCTTTTTCAACTCGTCCGGCCAAACCCGGCCGTCGGAATCCACCGGCAGGCGCGTGACTGCGAAATCCTCCTTCTTTTCAAGGTAGTCGAACGATTGCAAAACTGCGTCATGCTCGACGGCGGAAGTGATCAAATGTTTGCCTTTCGATTTGAGCGCTCGCGCCATTCCAAAAATCGCCAAATTGTTCGATTCCGTCCCGCCGCTCGTGAAAATGATTTCGCTCGGCCTTGCGCCGAGAAATTTCGCCGCGCGATCGCGCGCATCATCCAGCAACGCCCGCGCTTTTCTGCCGACGTGATGAACGCTCGAAGGATTGCCCCAAACGCCGCCCAGAAATGGCAGCATTGCGTCACGCACGTCTGGGTCAAGCGGCGCGGTGGCGTTGTAATCAAGATAGATTGTTCGCGGCATCTTGTGTTAAAGTAGGAGACGACGTATGGAGTCTCAAACTAAAAACAAGGCTTGAGTCTCGTCACCTCGACTCCTACAAATTTGAAATGAAAACGCGGGTCAAAATTTGCGGCATCACGAATCTCGCCGACGCGCTGGCCGCTGTCGAAGCGGGCGCGGATGCTTTGGGATTTAATTTTTACGAAAAAAGTACGCGCTATGTTTCCTTGAAAACGGCGGCGGCAATTTCAAAGCAACTGCCGCCATTCGTCATGCGCGTCGGGGTTTTTGTGAACTCGTCGGAGGAATTTGTTTTGCGCGCAATTGGCGAATGCAATTTGACGATGCTCCAATTCCACGGCGACGAGCCGCCGGAATTTTGCACGCAATTCGGTTTGATGAGCATGAAGGCCTTTCGCATCCGCGATGAAAAATCATTGGAAGAGTTGCCGAAACACCAGACCGACGCCTATTTGCTCGACGCCTATTCCGCCGAAGCGTTCGGCGGCACGGGCGAAAAGTTCAACTGGGACTTGGCGATTGAAGCGCAAAAGTTCGGCAAGCCAATTTTCCTGGCCGGCGGCTTGACGCCGGAAAATGTAGCCGACGCCGTGAAAAAAGTTAAACCGTTTGGCGTGGACGTTTCGAGCGGCGTGGAAATTTCGCCCGGCAAAAAAAATCACGCAAAGGTAAAAGCATTCATCCACGCGGCCAAAAATGTTTGAGACACCAAGTCGCCAGGAACACCAAGTTTTATTTGTCTTTGCGCCTTGGTGTCTTGGCGGTTTAATAGAGCTATGAGCGCAGTCGCCAGTTTGAATTTGCCCGACGCCCAAGGCCATTTTGGTCCTTACGGCGGACGTTATGTGCCGGAAACCTTGATGCACCCGTTGCAGGAACTGGAGGCCGAATACTTCCGCGCGCAGCACGACCCCGAATTTCAGAAGGAACTGAGTTACTACCTCACCGAATTTGTCGGCCGCCCCTCGCCGCTTTATTTCGCCGAACGCCTCACCAAGGAACTCGGCGGCGCGAAAATTTATCTCAAGCGCGAAGACCTCAACCACACCGGCGCGCACAAGATCAACAACGCCATCGGCCAAATTCTATTGGCCAAACGCATGGGCAAGACCCGCATCATCGCCGAGACCGGCGCGGGGCAACATGGTGTTGCATCCGCAACCGTCGCCGCGATGTTCGGGATGAAATGCGTCATCTACATGGGCGCGGTGGATTGCCAGCGGCAGGAGCTCAATGTTTATCGCATGAAAATGCTCGGCGCGGAAGTCGTGCCGGTTCACGCGGGCCAGAAGACCTTGAAGGAAGCCGTCAACGAAGCCATGCGCGACTGGGTCACGAATCTCCGCAGCACGCATTACATCCTCGGCACCGCCTACGGCGCGCATCCGTATCCCGTGATGGTGCGGAATTTCCAGCGCATCATCGGCGACGAGGCGCGCGCGCAGATTTTGGAAAAGGAAAAGCGGCTGCCGGACATGCTCATCGCCTGCATCGGCGGCGGCTCCAACGCAATCGGACTGTTCTATCCGTTCCTCGAAGACAAATCCGTAAAGCTCGTCGGCGTGGAAGCCGGCGGACTCGGCATCAAGCCGGAGCAGCACGCGGCGCGGTTTCAAGGCGGCTCGCTCGGCGTGTTGCAAGGGACGCGCAGCTATATTTTGCAGGACGAATTCGGCCAGATCCAATCCACGCACAGCGTCAGCGCCGGACTCGATTACGCCGCCGTCGGGCCGGAACACGCGTGGCTGCGCGACGCCAGCCGCGCCGAATACACCTACGCCACCGACGACCAGGCGCTCGCCGCCTTCATGAAACTCGCGCGGCTGGAAGGCATCATCCCCGCGCTGGAAAGTGCCCACGCCGTGGCCGAGTGCATGGTGCGCGCGCCGAAGCTGGGCAAGGACGCGCTCATCATCGTGAACCTCTCCGGTCGCGGCGACAAAGACGTGGCGCAAGTGGCGGAGAAAATTAAACTTTGAAATGACACAAAACGAAGTCCTGAAAATTTTCCGCGACAGCGGCGCGCTGCTCGAAGGCCATTTCATTCTGCGCAGCGGGTTGCACAGCCGGCAATTTTTTCAATGCGCGCTCGCGCTCCAACAAATGCCCGTCGTCGAAAAACTCGGCGCGGCGCTGGCGGCAAAATTGAAACCGCTCGGCGCAGTGACGGTGGTTTCGCCGGCGATGGGTGGACTCGTCATCGGTCAGGAAGTCGCGCGGCAGCTTGGTCTGCGGTTCATCTTTGTGGAAAAGGAAGATGGCAAACTCGTTTTGCGGCGTGGATTCAAGATTGCGGCGGGCGAAAAAATTCTCGTCGTGGAGGATGTCGTGACCAAAGGCGGGCGCGTTCAGGAAACTTTGGACATAACCCGCGCGAACGGCGGCAACGTCGTCGGCGTGGCGATGGTGGTGGATCGTTCCAACGGCGCGGTGAATTTCGGCGCGCCGTTTGAAAGTTTGATTTCGTTGCAGGTGGAAACTTTCGAGCCGACGAACCTACCGCCGGACTTGGCGAAAATTCCGGCGGTCAAGCCGGGGAGTAAATAATTTTCATGCGCCGGCGCAAGGTGCAAATCACTCAAGCCCTGTTTGCGAACAATTTTATTCTATTTTTCTCACCGCCGCAGATGTCGCAGCAGCGGAAGTCCCAATAAACCAGCTAGGCCGAGCAATGCGGCGGCGGAAGGTTCCGGGACTGGAATCGGATTTCCCGACACGATGAAATTATCCACCCTCGACGCGCCAGAAGTTCCATTTGGTGCCGAATCGTCAACAAGACGGAAATAAACGCTCGTGTCGTTGGCCAGCGCAGTCACGGAACTCAAATTGATGGAAAAAGTGCAGGCGGAGTGATATACGCCGACGCTCCAGGCGGGGGAGTTGGTGGTGCAATAGGTCAGGGCGGTCGTAAAAAAGGAACCGTCCGTGCTGTATTCAAAATCCCAGTTTGTCGGGCCGGTGGCGCTCCGGAATTGATCAAATGAAACGGAGATGTTCGTGGAGCCCAGCGTGCTGGTTTGAAATTCAAAATAGTCGCCGATGCTCCAATGATCGGCGTCCAGCGAGTGCGTCGAACCGTTGCCCGTGGTGTCACTGAATGTTGAACTCGCCGAGGCGTGGTGTCCCCAGGCGGCGGCGCCAAACGCGCCGATGGCAGGAGTCAAGCTTGGCGAGTCCGTTCCGGTGACCGCGTTGGTCAGGTAGTAATTCTCAAAAGTCCAGTCGGCGACGGTGTTTGCATGGACGGAATGTAAAAACAAGAGCGCCGAGCAGGCCGCAAAAATGACAGGATAATTTTTCACAGGCTTGAGTTTCTGGTTTGGAGATGACTTAAACCAAACCCGGAAAAATAGGCAAGGCTGAAAGATAAAAAAAGCTTATCTAAAACTAACTTTGCATAAGGCAATTTTTGTAAAGCCGATGATTCACATCTGTTCCACGGTTTCAATCCCAAGAACTTCGAGGCCTTGTTTCAAAACGCGCGCCGTCAAGTCGCACAGCGCCAGACGCGATTCGCGCGTGGCGGCATCATCGGCCTTCAGCACCGGACAATTTTCGTAAAAGCCCGTGAATTTGCCCGCGAGCTCAAAAAGATAATTGCACAGAAAATTCGGGCGATATTCCTCCGCTACAGCTTCGAGCGTGAGGCCGAAGTTGAGCAGATGCTTCGCCAGCGCGATTTCTTCGGGTGCGGCCAAAACAATTGCGGATTGCGGATTGCGGATTGCGGATTCAGTTTCCGCCTTTCGGAAGATGCTTTTGATTCGCGCATAGGCGTAAAGCAGATACGGCGCGGTGTTGCCTTGCAGCGCGAGCATCTTGTCCCAACTGAAAACATAATCGCTCTGGCGGTTCGGCAGCAAATCGGCGTATTTCACCGCGCCAATGCCGACGACGCGAGCAATTTTCCTTTTATCATCATCTGACGAATTGGGATTTTTTTCAGAAACAATTTTTAGCGCACGCGCTTCCGCCTCGTCGAGCAAATCTGAAAGTTTCACCGTTTCGCCGGAGCGCGTTTTGAAGGGCTTGCCGTCCTCACCCAAAATTGAGCCGAACCAGACGTGCGCAAGTTTTGTTTTTGATTCGCCGTGCCATTTGTGAAACGCGGCAAAAATTTGCTGAAAATGTAGTTGCTGGCGTCCGTCGGTCACATAAATAATTTCGTCCGGCTTCCACGTTTCCAGACGATACGCGAGCGTCGCCAAATCGGTCGTCGTGTAATTGAAACCGCCGTCGCTTTTGCGGATGAGCGCGGGATGCTCTTTTAATTGCGGATTGTCCTCAAAGAAAATCGCAATCGCGCCTTCGCTTTCGCGCGCAATTCCCTTTTTGATCAATTCATCCACCAGCGGTGCGAGATTGTCGTTGTAAAAACTTTCACCGAGCGTTTGGTCAAACTTTACGCCAAGCCGTCCGTAAATTGCATCGAACTGTTTTTGCGACAGCGCAATCATTTCGCGCCAGATTTTCAGGTTTTCCGCGTTGCCTGCTTGAAGTTTCACCAGCTCCGACTTGGCTTCTTCGAGTCGCGCCGGACTAGCGTCGCACTCGGCGTTGATGATTTTGTAAAGCCGCTCGAGTTCGGTGATGGCGTCGCGTTCGAGCGCGGGGCGATCCAAAATTTGTTTCCAGCCGAGCAAAAGTTTTCCGAACTGCGTTCCCCAATCGCCGATGTGGTTGTCGGTGATGACGCGATGGCCGAGCAGCCGCAGCGCGCGCGCGAGCGAATCGCCAAGAATCGTCGAGCGGATATGGCCGACGTGCATCGGCTTGGCGACATTCGGCGAACTGAAATCAATAACGACCGTTTTCGGCGCGGAAGTTTTTTCAAAAAATAAGGGTTCACCAGCAGCGGCGGATTCCAAAACTTTTGTCAGCGTTTCATTTTTCAGCCGGAAATTCAAGAAACCCGCACCTGCAACTTGATAATGGTAAATTTGATCAAATTTTTTGTAATTGAAATACTGAACAACTTTTGTGGTTAAATCATCGGGGCGTATTTTTTTCCGCTTCGCCAAGGAAAGTAGTGCCGAGCATTGATAGTCACCATAAATTGGAATCGGACACGGACGAACCATGATGGAAGAAATCTCTGTATCCGACAAGTCCGGCAAAATTTCGCGGACGGCGGCTTGCAGTTTCAGTTCGATTTGTTTGTGCGGAAGCATCGCGTTGAATCGTGAATCGTGAATCGTGAATCGTCAACGCAGGATTGTTCGCTCCGATGCAACGAAACGCGCTGTAACGATGCAACGAACCGTCACTTTTTCCCGTGTTCGCGAATCGTATTAAGCATCGCGTCGGCGTCGGGCGCCTGCTCGAGCGCCTGGCGGAATTCAGCCTTGTGCAGAAGCTTCGCGATGTTGGCGAGGGTGTGAAGGTGTTTTTGAAATTGTCCCTGCGGGACGAGGAACAGCATGACGAGCTTGACGGGCTGGTTGTCGAGCGCGTCGAAATTGACGCCGCCGTGGGAACGGCCGAGCGCGCCGACGACCTCGAAGATCAAATCGGTTGAGGCGTGCGGGATGCCGATGCCGAAGCCGATGCCCGTGCTCATGGAAGTCTCGCGCTTCTTGACGGCGGCGGTCACGGCTTCGCGGTCGCCGGGCTGGATTTTGCCGGTGGCGACGAGATTGCCGACCAGTTCGTCAATCGCTTCCCAGCGGTTTGTCGCGCGCAAATCGGGAACGATTTGCGCTTTGCTCAAGATGTCGGCCAGGTCCATATCGTGCGACTCAAGATTTGAACCGAAACGCGGGACATATCAAGACTGAATTATTGACATTTTTTGGCCGCGACTTCAAAACAGCCGCCCCAGCCAGTGGAAAATTTTCCCCGTATCGGTCAAAACCCACGCCCAAACGTCGAATAATTTTATCCGTGCGGTCAACAACGGCACGCCAAACAGCAGCACGCCCGCGTTGCCGAGAAAGATGATCACGGCGGAAAACAAATAGCCCTGGCTCGTGATGTCCGATTGCCGCGTCTTCAAAACGTGCCACGTCAGCGTCACATGAAACGCATACGCCGCGCCCACGAGCAGGTGGAACCAGACGAGATAATCCAGCCAGCCCCAAAAAAAACGGCCAATCGCGAATACCACCACGACCAGCGCTGCGTAAAACGGAAAAAAATACGGCGCGAGAGCGATGACGAAATTCGTCTTGGAAATCACGACGTGCCCACCCTTGGCCGTGACCTTCATTTTTTTGACTTCACCGCCGAACAGCCACGTCCACAGCGCGTGCGTCAGCTCGTGGCCAAAAACATAGATCCACATCGGTTTAGGCATCAGGACAAAAATCACGACCCAGCACGCCGCGCCCGCGAGCAGCGGAACCCAGACCGTGTCCGCGCTACCGCTCGCGCGCAACACGCTCCACAACGCCATAGCCGCGCCCGCGCAGAACGGCAGCAGAAAAACGGCGATGATGAATTTGACCCACTTCGGCACGCGCGGAAGAATTTAGAATTTGGAATGCAGAAGCCAGAAGAAAGCGCGGCTTGTTTCGGTCGGTCGATTTCAATAATGTTTGGCCGTGATTTACGACGCGTCATTGGACGAGTTGCTGCAAAAAGTCTGGGATGGCAAGCGCATTTCCCAGGCGGAGGCGCTGCGGCTTTGGCATCTGCCGCTCGAAGAACTCGGCGCGCTCGCGGACCGGCGGCGGCAGCTTGCGAAGGCGAAGGATTTCAACGGCCGCGGCAACGACATCGTCACCTACATCGTTGACCGCAACGTGAATTACACGAACGTCTGCAACGTCTATTGCAAATTCTGCGCGTTCTATCGCGTGGAGAAGGACGATGATTCCTACGTCATCAGCTTCGACGAGATGGACAAAAAAATCGAGGAGACCATCGCGCTCGGCGGCTCGCAGATGCTGATGCAGGGCGGGCATCACCCGAAGCTCACGAAGCAGTGGTATCTGGATTTGCTGTCGCACGTCAAAAATAAATTTCCCGCCTTCAACATCCACGGTTTCAGCCCGAGCGAGTTCGTGCATTTCCGCGAAGTGTTCAACGAGCCGCTGGAAAAAATCATCGGCGATTTCAAAGCCGCCGGCCTCGGCTCGATTCCCGGCGGCGGCGGCGAAATTTTGGTGGATCGCGTGCGCCAAAAAATTTCGCCGCTCAAGGCGATGAGCAGCGACTGGCTGGAAGTCATGGATGTGGCGCACCGGCTCGGCTTGAATTCCAGCGCGACGATGATGTTCGGGCACGTCGAGACGATTGAAGACCGCATCGAGCATCTCGAACGGTTGCGGGTGCAGCAGGACAAGTCGAAGGGCTTCACCGCGTTCATATGCTGGACGTTCCAGGCCGAGCACACGAAGCTCAAAGTACCGACGGTCGGCGCGCACGAATATTTGCGGACGCAGGCGCTGGCGCGGATTTACCTCGATAATTTTACCAACGTCCAAAGCTCGTGGGTCACGCAAGGTTTGGAGATCGGGCAGGTCGGCTTGAAATACGGCGCGAACGATCTGGGCAGCATCATGATCGAGGAAAATGTCGTGTCGCAGGCCGGCACGACGTTCCGCATGACCGTCGGCGATATGCAACGGCTTATCCGCGACCTCGGTTACGAGCCGCATCAGCGCAATAACTGGTATCAGTTGCTAAATTAACACTTCACCGCCATTTTATTTTCATGGCAACCCCTTCAACGTCGCGGGCGATCCGCAATCCCAAGACGCGCTTCAACTGGCGCGTCAGTGATTTTTTGCGCCGGACGATGGTGTTCTGGCACGAAACGCGCGCAAAAATCACCGGCCAGAAATTTTATTGCAACGCGCTCGTCGGCGAATCGGAATACGGCATCACGATCAATTCAGACCTGACGGTCTCGTGCAGTTGCCAGGATTACGACGGCAGCGGGCATCTCGGCGACCTGAAGAAAAATTCCTTCGAGGAAATTTTCCACGGCCCGGTCGCGCAGAAATTTCAGGCCGAATTACTGAAAGGAAAAGTTCCGATCCCGACCTGCACTCGCTGCGGCGATTTCCGGCGGCTGGCAAAGACGAGTCCTTTGCCGCCGACGCGCCTGCCGCATCGCGGGATGCTTTTGGAAAACACGGTCATCTGCAACGTGGACTGCATCGGCTGCGCGCGCGAGGGCGCGGCTAACATCCGCCGCAGCAAGACGATGACCCTCGACGAATTGAGCCAGATGGCCGACCTCGCCGCGCGGCTCGGCATGGAGCAGATTTTTTATCTGAACCTGGGCGAACCGTTTTTGTCGCCGCGCGTGACGGAGGAACTGCCATTGCTTCGCGCGAAAAATCCGGATTGTCGCATCGTCGTTTCCACGAACGGCGTTTTGCTGAACACCGACGCCAAGCGCGGGGCGGCGCTGAACTTGAGCCAGATTTTATTTTCCGTCCACGGCATCAGCGACGAGATGTGCGAAAAATACATGCTTCGGAGCAGTTTTGAAAAGGCCCGCGACGCGATGCGCGACATGGCGAAATATCGCGACGCTCGCAGTTCGCGCAAACCGATTCTTGAATGGAAATATCTTTTGTTCAACTGGAACGACCACCCGAAGCACATCGCGCGTGCCATCGAAATGGCGAAGGAAATCGGCGTGGACATCATTTCGTTCTGGCCGACGAACAATCCGTTCTACGGCGCGTCATGGCGCTACCGGTTCGGGCTGATAAACCACGTCGGCGTCAAATGCTGGAAAGGGCGTGAAATCATTTTGCGTCCCGAAAATGTTCCGGCGGGACAGCGGCACTGATGCGGTTCCGGTTTTCGCTTGTAGCAAGAGGCTATTTTTTGAAACAATGGCACCATTCGCATGACGAAAATTCTTTTGCTCGGTCTCGGCCGCTGGGGCGCGAACCATTTGCGCAACCTCAACAATCTGCCCATTGAGTTGTATGTGGCCGAGGTTGGCGACAAGCAGCTCGAACCCGCGCGCAAGCTCGGCCTGCCCGCCGAACGGCTGACGACGAATTACAAGACGCTTATCAGCCAGGTGGATTGCGTCGTGATCGTCACGCCCGCGCAATCGCATTTTCCGCTGTGCAAAGAATTTCTTGAAGCCGGCAAGGACGTGTTCGTCGAAAAGCCGCTGACGCTCGCGAACGAAGAATCGAAACAGCTCGCGGAACTCGCGGACAAGACCAAAAGAATTTTGCAGGTCGGGCATATTTTGCGCTTTGATCCGGCGACGCTCTGGCTGCGCGACGCGGTGCAGAACGGCGAGTTTGGCAAGGTGAACATGATCCGCGGCCATTTTGGCGGCTTCAAGCGTCCGCGCAACGACAGCGGCGTGATGTTCGCCGACGGCATCCATTTCGTTGACCTGTTCAATTTTATTCTCGGCGCGCTGCCGAAAAGTGTTCAAGCCATCAACCATGATTTCATGGGGCGCGGCATGGACGACGTTTCGTTTGTCTCGCTCGAATATGACACGCCGCATGGCAAAACCTGGGCGACGGTGGAAACAGAATATTTTATTCCCGGCAAATTTCGCGAGGTCATCGTCTGCGGCGACAAGTTGAGCGCGGTCTGCGATTACAACATCTCGCAATACAAAATTAAAACCTACGAGAACAAGCACGTCGCCGAAGGAAAAGATTTCAAAGGCATCGAAGGCGCGGTGAAACAGATTGAATGTCCGCCGGAAGAACCATTGCTGGCGGAACTGCGCGCGTTTGTGGATTCCGTGAAAACCCGCGCCACGCCGCGCGCCGATGCGTGGTCCGGCTACGACGCCGTGCGCGTGCTGAACGCCGCGTTGGAATCGGTGAAAACCGGCAAAGCCGTTAATCTTTAATTTTTATGAGCAAAATCCCGTTATCGAAATGTTTCGTGAATCCGGAAGTCGAGGAAGCCGCGCTGCGCGCCATCCGCTCCGGCCAATATATTCTCGGCAAGGAATCCACCGCGTTCGAGGCTGAACTCGCCGCGCACACCGGCACCGCGCAATGCGTCCTCGGCAGTTCGTGGACGATGATCGTTTATTGTTTGCACCAGTTGCAAGGCATCGGGCCGGGCGATGAAATCATCGTGCCGAGCCACACGGCATTTCCGACGATGGAGCCGCTCATTCATCTCGGCGCGAAGCCGGTCTTCGCCGACATTGACGACACGTTCGTCATGGATTTGGCGCACGTCGAATCGCTCATCACGCCGCGCACCGTCGGCATCATCGGCGTGCATCTTTACGGTCATCCGATCGACAACGACAAGCTGCTCGCCATCGCGAAGAAAAATAAATTGTGGATCATCGAGGATTGCGCGCAGGCGCAGGGCGCGAAATACAAGGGCAAAACCGTCGGCAGTATGGGCGACTTCGGCGCGTTCAGCTTTTTCCCGTCGAAGAATCTCACCGTGCTCGGCGACGGCGGTTGCATCACGACGAATAAAGTGGATTACGCCGACCGTTTGCGGATGTTGCGCAATCATGGTCGCCAGGGAAAATACGATCACGAATTCACCGGCTACAACGTGCGCTTCAACGAAATCAACGCCGCCATCGGCCGCGTGATGTTGAAGCACCTCGACGGCTTCAACGAAAACCGCCGCCAGATCGCCGCGCGCTACAACGAACGTCTCAAAGGAATTGTGCAGACGCCACCCGTGCGCGAATGGGCGACGCCGGTGTATCATATGTATGTCGTGCGCGCGGAAAAGCGCGACGATTTGCAAAAATTTCTCAAAGAGAAAAATATCGAGACTGGCGTGCATTATCCGAAGCCAAACCATTTGCAACCGGCGGTCATCGGTTTGTTCCCGTATATTCCGAAATTGCCGCAGACGGAAAAAGCGGTGAAAGAAATTTTGTCATTGCCGATTCACGGGGAAATGGCTTTGGACGCAGCGGACAAAGTCTGCGACGCGATTGCAGAATTTTACGGGAAGAAGTGAAGGTAGAGCAAAAATTATACAGAAGCATAAACTCGATTGGCTCGAAATGCCTCAACGCTAAACAAAACACAAATAACAAGACTCGGAATCCAAAGGAATTTATCTGGCAGTCGCCAAAATGAAAACAAAGCGGCCAAAAGAACGAAGAACACAAAATAACCGACAGTAAATCCCAAATTCTTTTTAGGAATCTTAATCACGTCGGATGATTCATCCGTTTCAACTTGAGCCTTTTTGTGCTGGTTCAAATAGGCAATGACTGCGGTAAAGGCGAAGGCTGATAGAGACCAAAGCCAAAGCGCATATCGTTTAGTGCCGAAAGTAGGGTTGTCTTCGGGAATTGCCATTGCAGCAATCATCATATATTCAGCAACGCCAATTAGAAAAGGAATGGCAGAATCAATGATGTCGAGCTTCCAAGTATAAGCAATTGTTCCAATGGCATACTCGTGCCAAACGAGAATTATCCCAAGAAACACAGTTATGGCCTGAAACGAAATATTCAAAGATAACGTTCCTTTGGCAATTAGTTCGGCATCCAATAATTGCAGAAGAAAGCCGAGAGCTAAAGATTGCACGATGCTGACGAGCGTGAGATAAAAACCAGCATGAGCTTGTTTAGATTTATCCGCCAATTTACTCATAACCTGCTTTTAGCAGCAGTTTGTTCGGATTGCTAATATAAATAGCGACAAAAATTATTCATGCGGTTATTGAATCCGATTACCTAAAAGAAATCCGTGCCAGTTCATGAAATTCATGTTTTCATTTTCAGCCGATGAACATTGATGCTCCCGAAATCAGCCTCGTCATTCCTTGCTACAACGAAGAGGGAAATCTGCGCGAACTCGTCAAGGCCATCCGCGCGGCGGTCGAGCCGTTGAAAATTTCCTACGAAATCGTCATCACCGATGATTGCAGCAAAGACAAGTCGTGGGAAATTCTCAAGGAACTCGCAGCAGGCGACCCGCGCATTCGGGTGCAAAAATTTGCGTTCAACTGCGGCGAGAGCGCGGCGAGCTTCGCCGGTCTAAAAGCGGCGCGCGGCAAATATTTGTTCACACTCGACGCGGATTTGCAGAACGACCCGAAGGATTTGCCGAAATTTCTAGAGGCGTTGAAAAATTTTGATTGCGTCTGCGGCACGCGCGTGAAAGCGCGCGGCGAAGGCGATAATTTTATCCGTGTCGCGTCTTCGCGCATCGCCAACGCGGTGCGAAATAAATTATCCGGCGAGCAGATCGCCGACGCGGGATGCACGTATCGCGCGTTCAAGCGCGAATGCATCGAGAACCTGAAATTTTTCAAGGGTATGCATCGTTTCCTGCCGACGCTGTTCAAGATCGAAGGCCACACGGTCACGGAAATCGAAGTCAGCAACAACCCGCGCTTTGCCGGCGAGAGTCATTACGGAGTTTGGAATCGTTTGTTCGCGTCATTTTACGATCTACTTGCGGTGCGCTGGATGAAGAAGCGGATGTTCAAATACAAGGTCGCGGAAAAAATCAATTAACCGTCATGCAGCGGTTTTTGATCATCACGACGAATTGCGCGCTGTTGATATTGCTGCTTATCGGCCTGCCGGCGGCGACGCGGGCGCATTTGGGCAATGTGCAGCTTTCATCTGCTTCGACCGGCCGGCTGCTGATGTTCTGGGGATTGGGAATTGCCGCCGCTGCGAACATTTTTGCCGCGCTGATTTTCGCCAAGGGCCGCAAACAGAAAATTCTTTGCTGGGAGTGGACGGCGGTCTTCGGTGGATTGCTGCTGGCTTATTTCGGCTTCACACGCGGCTATTTTAATTTCGAGTGGCTCAAACACGCATTGCAATGGCTGCAAAAACAACTTTGACAGGACGGCGTCAGCCCAGGTAAGCGTCAATCGGCTCCGCGCCGAGCGTGCCGGACAAATTTTTCAAGTAGGCTGGCGCTTCGACTTCGTCCAAAGTTTTTCGCGCGCGGGTCAGGCGGTCGGCGACGCCCAGTTGTTCTGCAACATCCATGTGGTTCGGCTTTCTTAAGAATTGGTTCAAGTATTCGACGTGCCTCTTCCACAGCGTGCGGTCAATTTTTTGCTTCGCCGCCAGTCGCGCGGCATACCAGCCGCTTGCCAGCAGGTTTTCGCGCGTGAACAGTTTCCGCATATCGGGATGGTCGAGTCCTTTGCCTTCCCATTCGTCGTTGAGCATGATGTGCAGCAGCGCTTTCAACGGCGGGCAGGCCTGCGCGATGCTGCCGTCGTCGAAATACATTTTGGCGACGCGCTTCTGCGTGGCGACGATGTTGTCCATGCCATCCGCGAAAATGTCCTTGTCCTGCAATTCCGGCTTCAGCATTTCCTCGGTGAAGACCGCGTGCGGATGATTGAACACGCGGCCAAAAAATGCGTGGACGAACCGCGCGTTGATGCGCCAGCCAAGCCGGCTTGCGAGGATTTTTTTGCCGCCGTGCTCGAGATCAACGCACTTTTCCAGATAGTGGTTCGCGATCAAAAATTTAGGGTCGCGTTCTTCCGGCGACATGCGGCAGAAGACTTCCGGCACGATCAAACTAACGTCATGATCCACGCGGACGTGCGGGCCGACGTAACCGGCGGCGGTGACGAAACCGTTGTGGCCGGTGAGCAGCCACGAGACGAGCGCGTTGTTCAGGTCGATGATCGGCGGCAGCGCGTTGAACGGCCCCTTGGTCAGCGCGCCTTCCGAACCCGCGCCCGTTGTGGAAGGTGATTTGCCGGTCATGCTGCAGATGAATTCCATGAACAATTCCGGCAGCTCGAAATGATGGATCGGATTGTAGCACGCGAGCGAGCGGATCCCGGATTCGGGCGGATTGTTGCGGCGTCCGGGCAGCACGACGTTGACGGGCGTGTGCAACGGCCGTTCCGGCGGCACGCGGCGGCACAGGCGCGCGGACATCTCCGCCAGATGGCTCTCGTCGGGATGCACAAGGTCGGGGCGTTTTTGCAAATAACGCGGATTTTTACTGGGCTTGCCGTCCACCAGGCGCGGATCGGCCGACGAGACGAAAAATTCCGGCCGTCCGGTCCCGGCGACCTCGCGGATGAGCGATTGCATCGGCTCGGTGAACTGGAAAAAGCCGATGGCGTCCTCGACGAGTTTGCGCGCGGCCTTGGGCGTGAGCGGCTCGTAATTGGAGAAAAAGTTGTCCGTCTGCGCGAAATCAGATTCCGTCTGCTTGTCGTAACCGCGATGAATGGCGTCGTCGGGGCGCTGGAACAGGCGCAGTTCGCAGTTCTTCACGAATTTCAGCGTGCGGGTTTTGTCCGCGTCCGGCGAATTTTCCAGCCGCGCCGCCGGCACGAGCACGGACGCCGTGATGTCGTCTTCCATCTGGATTTTCACGGACGGATGAAAATCTTTTCGCAGGCCGAATGTGCGCCATGCGCCGTCGGCGTCGAAGCCGACGCGCAGATAAGTCGTCACGAGCTTGCGGTTGTCGCATTTCAACTCGTAGCCCGGCGTGCCGTTGATGATGTCCACGCTGAAATGCTCGCGCCAGTCCCCGCCCCACGCCGGTTTGTAGTAGCGCTTCACGACGAAAACGAGTTCCTTGACGTGCTGCGGCACGGATTCCAGCCACGCGTTGTATTCCGGCGTGTATTCCTGCTGGTCGGGCGTGAGCAGTTTGATGACCGAGCCGAGCGAACGTTCTGCGGCCAGCACCGCGCGCCTGTCTGTTTTGGCTTTGTCCAGAAAACGGCTTGAATAATCGCGGTTAATCAACTCGGCCACATGATCAAAATCCATTTTCAGATCCGTGACAAAGACCGGCCCGGTCAAAATCGCATCGGTGATGGGCTTGGAGATCTCCGATTTGCCGCCGCCGGAAACCGTGCTGGGTTTATGGCACAACGTGCCTTCGGCGACGATGCCCACCAGCCGCCAGGTGCGGTTTGCCCCCGGCGGCTTTTCCATCCGCACCTTGTAACCCGACGGGCGGACGTAGGTTTTGCCGGGATGCAATTTGATTTCGCCGCCGGGCCAGAAAACTTTTTGTTTGTGCAGATCGAAGCGCGCGTCCTCCGGGACATAGACGATTTCAGGAAATTCTTTGTCCGCCGCGCAACCTTCCGGCTTCACGGCCATCAGGTCGCCGTAAAGCGAAATCATTTCCGTGAAGGAATGTCCCATGCGCTTGACGTGGATGTCGCCGCTGAATTCTTCGCCGAGATCGTAGCTCGGAAAAACGAGCGCGCCGCCGGCGTGCTCCTCTTCGCAAAGGCCGAACAGGTTCGCGGCGTAACTGATCTGCGTCTTCACCTCTTTTTTGCAATAGCCGTAATAATTGTCCGCGATAAGCGTGACGATGACGCCGGATTCGTCGCGGCAGGTGAGCTTGAACGCTCCGCCGTTGTTGTAGAGTTCGTTTTCATCCTTCCAGCACATGCCGTCGCGGCGCTGGCGTTCCGTCGCGTCTTTCCAATCCGGCAGGCCGACGGATTTTTTCGTCGCCTTGACCAGATGCGGCGCGAGGATGACGCAGCCAGTGTGGCCGGTCCAATGTTCCGTGTCGAGCGCGGAATCATATTCCGGCAAAATCGGGTCGCCGCCGTTCCCAAAAATGCTTTCAACGAAATCAAGGTTGCTCACCAGGTTTCCCGGAACAAAAAAACGGACTTCCATCGTTTTCTCCGGCGTGAATCCCGGCACTTCGGGACAGACGATCGGGCGCAGCAGCAGAGAGACGAAACATTCCGCCGGTTGCGGCTGCGTGGCGGCGAACGGCAGGCACATGATGTCGCGCGGCGGGTTGAGCGCGAGCGCGAGCATTTTTGCGAACGTGGTTTTCGGCACGGCGATCTTGTCGTCGGGGATCGGCAGTCCGCCTTCGGTGACGTGGAAAATTCCCTGCGTGGTGCGCCGGTCGCTGCGCGGGTTGTGCAGCACGCCGTTGGCGACGCGGTAGGAATTGATGATGTCGGACGTGAAATGATCGCGGTCAATCGGCAGCGACAGCACGCGCGCGAGGCCGGGCCGGTCGAGCGTGAACGTGCGCGACGGCAGTTTCGTCACCGGCGCGTCCTGCAGATAATCGAAAAGAAAGGTCTGGATGCGCTGGTCGGCGGGGCAGAGATAATTGCCCAGCAGCCGGTCCTTTTCGCGCGATTGCCGCGCCATGGCCGAAACGATCTCGGCAAATTCCGTGTCGCCCTTGACGGCGACCGGCGCGCAGCCGAGCAGCGCGAGCTTGACGTTGATGTGCGCGATGAGGTGCGCGGACAATTCGCTGCGGCTGCGTGGTTGGGAAAAATCACTGCCGTTCATTTCAAATTTAGTCCGTTGTGAATTGCATTATCGACCCTTGTCCATTTCCTTGGTCGTTAAAATGCCTTCGCCGCCGCCGATGACAACATTTTTTTTCGCGTATCCTGAAAAATGCGGTTGCGGTTTCCCCGGTTCTTGGCATAAGAATCCGATGCTCTCGATGATTTGTTCCGCCGCGCTCAACGGCATTGAGGCGTATCCGATCGAAGTCGAGGTCAACGCGGGCTACGGCGACACGCTCGTCGTCATCGTCGGCCTGCCCGACGCGGCGGTCAAGGAATCGCGCGACCGTGTCTCGACCGCGCTCACGAATTCCGGCTACAAGTTTCCGATGGGCAAGACGACCATCAACCTCGCGCCCGCCGACGTGAAAAAGGAAGGGCCGAGCTTTGATCTGCCGATTGCGATTGGGATGCTCGCCGCGAGCGAACAACTTGAAACGGATCAATTGGACCATTTTACCATCACCGGCGAACTCGCACTCACCGGTGCGGTGCGGCCGGGCAAGGGAATTTTACCGATTGCACTCCGCGCAAAGGCCGACGGAAAAACCGGAATGCTCGTCCCGGCGGAAAATGCGGCGGAAGCAGCGGTTGTTTCGGGATTGCAAGTCATTCCCGTCCAGAATCTGCGCGAAGCCGCGCAATTTCTCGAAGGTGAAATAAAAATCGCGCCTGCGAAAGTGGACATCGCGAAAATTTTCGAGCATGACCACGACGGCGAGTTTGATTTTTCGGAAGTCAAAGGCCAGGAGAACGTCAAGCGCGCCTTGGAGATCGCCGCTGTGGGCGGACACAACGTTCTTTTGATCGGGCCGCCGGGAACTGGAAAATCAATGCTGGCCAAACGGCTCGCCACGATTTTGCCGCCGCTGACTTTGGACGAGGCGCTTGAAACGACGAAAATTCACAGCATCGTCGGTCTGTTGAAACCCGGGCAGGCGCTCGTCACGCAGCGGCCGTTTCGCGCGCCGCATCACACGGCGAGCGACGCGGGCTTGCTCGGTGGAAATATCAATCCGACGCCGGGGGAAATTTCGCTCGCGCACCACGGCGTTTTGTTTCTGGACGAACTGCCGGAATTCAAGCGCAGCGTTCTGGAAACGATGCGCCAGCCGCTCGAAGAAGGGCGCGTCACGATTTCGCGCGCGGCGGGCACGATGACGTTTCCGTCCCAATTCATGCTCGTTGCCGCGATGAACCCGAC
>Ga0181537_10001609_pt1 | contig 20573 bp, 15 predicted proteins | sample PEATcosm2014_Bin_39_FD_119765 | JGI IMG/M metagenome (GOLD analysis project Ga0181537, IMG submission 119765) | Peatland microbial communities from MTU Mesocosm Facility, Houghton, MI, USA - PEATcosm2014_Bin23_10_metaG | ecosystem: Environmental > Terrestrial > Soil > Wetlands > Peat | place... | reverse complement strand
CCAGGACTACGCGGATGTCGAAAAGATATTGCTCGACATACGGCCTTATATCCGCAACATCGACACGGCGAGCGAGATCGAGGCGCTTGCGAACGGGGATATCTGCCTCACCTTGGCGTACAACGGCGACATCGTGCAATCGCGGAAAAGAGCGCAGGAAGCGAAGAATGGTCTGGACATTGAATTTGCCATCCCCAAGGAAGGGACCGATCTGTGGGTCGATCTGTTGGCCATACCCAAAGACGCGGCGCACGTGTCGAATGCGTATTTGTTCATCAATTACCTGCTCATTCCGCGCGTGATCGCCGACCGAACCAACGCCATTGGATTCGCGAACGCCGTCCCCGCATCGACGGCCCTGCTCGACCCCTCGATCGCCGGCGACACCGCGATTTATCCGACGCCCGAGGAGAAACAGCGGCTGTTCCTGCCGCGCGAGCCGACTCCCGAGGAAAACCGCGCAATCATCCGCTTGTGGCAGAAATTCAAGACCGGGCAGTAGGCGCCTATCGGCTCAGCCATCGACAGCGCTCCTACAATCCCGCGGCTCGGGCGGGCGATGCGCGGTGCGAGCTGCGCGCCGGCGTATCTGGTTTCAGCGTGCGCCTTGTTCGGCCAGCAATCGATCGATGATCGCCGACGATTTCCGGAGGTAGGCGTCGCCGAACATGTTCAGGTGATTCAACACATGATAAAGATTGTACACATGCGCCCGCGTCGAAGCGCCATCAGCCAGCGGCTGTTCGGCGGCATAGGCAGAGTAGAACGCCGGGCCGAATCCTCCAAATAGCTGGGTCATCGCGACGTCGGCCTCGCGGTCCCCGAAGTACACGGCAGGATCGAAAATCACCGGCCAAGCGTTTTCGTCGGCAGCCCAGTTTCCCGCCCACAGGTCGCCGTGCAACAGCGAAGGCACCGGCCGGTAGCCCGAGAAGAACCGATCCAGAACTTCCAGGAGGCGAGCGCCCCGTTCCGCCAATCGGCCGTAGCCATTTTGTCGCGCCAGGGAGAATTGCGCGCCCAAGCGCCGGTCGCGCAAGAAGGCCATCCAGTCCCCCGTCGGCGTGTTGTCCTGAGGGGTGGCGCCGATCGTGCCATCGCGATGCCAGCCAAACTGCGGCCGTGTGACGCGGTGCTGTCGCGCCAGACGAATCCCGAGTTCCGCTTCCGCCCGCGGCGAGGGAGCCCGCAGGTCAAGCCATTCCAGCGCGAGGAATGCATGCCGCTCGCTCGTCCCCGCCGCGAGCACACGCGGCACACGCACCGCGTCCGCGGCGCCGAGCTCCTCGAGACCGGCGGCTTCCGCCGCGAACATTTCCAGCCCCTCGGCCGGCGCGATCTTGATGAACAGGGGACCCCGCTCACCGCGCCAGCGGAAGCACGCGTTGATCGACCCGCCGCCGACACGCGTCTCCGGCACGCTCGTCAGGGAAGTGTGGGTCGCCACGGCGACTTGCGCCGCGACCCGCTCCAAGTCTTTCGCGCTGATATCTGCCTTGCTCATGGCGGCATCTGCTCGGGCTGTGCCTGCGGCTGCCGCTCGCCGACATCGGAGATCACCACGGCGCGGGCTTGTAGTCCTTCAGGAACTGACCCCAGACCAGTGTGCCCGTCAACCGTCCCGAAAAAATCGGGTCGACGATGCGCGCGGCGCCATCGATGATGTCGAGCGGCGGGGCGAAGCCGAGCTCGGCCTTGCGGGCGGCGTGCACGGCCGGGTCCTCGTCCGTCACCCAGCCGGTGTCGACCGCGTTCATGTGGATTCCATCTTTCACGTAATCCGACGCGCAGGTCCTCGTCATCATGTTGAGGGCGGCTTTCGCCATATTCGTATGGGGATGCTTGTCGGTCTTCGTGGTCCGGTAGAACTGCCCCTCCATCGCGCTGACGTTGACGATATGTCGGTGGCGACCGGGGGTGCGGAGCATCAAGCCCTTCAGACGCGCGTTCAAAATGTACGGTGCGACCGCGTTGATGAGCTGCACCTCGAGCAGTTCGGCAGTTTCGACCTCGTGCATCCGCAGCCTCCAGCTATTGATCTCGCGCAGGTCCGCCTGCTGCCCATCCTCATCGTAGCGATTCGCCGGAAAAAGATTCTCGCCGTCACGGAAATCCTCGTCCAGGTACCGTCGCTGCGACAACGCGGCGCTATGCGACAGCCCCTCGCTCGAGCGCAGAGCCGCGCTGCCCACCACGGCAGCGGCGGTCTCCTGCTCCGCTCCCGCCAGCGCTCCCAGCAGCTCCTGGTGGCTGCCGAGCGGTCCCCGCCACTCCTCCGGAACAGCATCCAAGGATTCCGCTTCCCGGGCCAGCAAGTGGCGAAAAAATCCCGCCGGCCGGCGCACGGTCTGGCAGGCATTGTTCAGAAGATAGTCGAGTCGCGGCAGACGCTCGGCGAGATACCGCGCGAACAGCTCGACGCTCGGCGTGTGCCGCAAGTCCAGTCCGTGGATCTGCAGGCGTGGGCGAAACTGCATGTAATCGGGCTCGCACGAGTAACGCTCCACCGCATCGATGGGAAATCGCGTGGTCACGACGACGTGCGCGCCCGCCCGCAGCAGCTTCAACGCGGCGTGAAAGCCGATCTTGACGCGAGCGCCGGTGACCAGGGCGTAGTGGCCGGAAAGATCCGCCGTTTGTGCACGCTTGGCGTAGTTGAAATCGCCGCACTCCGGACAGAGCGAATCGTAGTACCGGTGCACCCGCACATAGGCTTGTTTGCACACATAGCAGGCACGTTGCCGGCGCAGCTCCGGCCGCAGCAGCTCCGGGCGCGGCACCTCGCCCTCGTGGCCGGGCGGCTGCAGCCACAGAGGCGTGTAGACGGCGGCACGGCGCTGAACGCGCAGGGCCGCGCCCTCGATGGCCTGCCGGTCATGAGCCTTGACGGACTCGCGCTCCGCGCGGCGGAATGCCTTGGCCATTCTGACGAGATCGTGACGCTCCGGCTTCGCCACGAGCCCGGCGAGGGTCAGCAATTCGCGGCGCTCTGCCTGCGAGAGACGCGTCAAGTGCGCGCGATCGTTCTGAATCGCCCCGAGGACGCGCAGGCAGGCGCGCAAATCGTCGTCGGAGAATGGCCTTTTTTCAGGGTCGACGCTAAATTTGGAATGTTCCATTCAACTATTGTATGAGGTCCGCCGGGCGGCGACGGGCGTTTCGGTCCTATATGCACACGGAGTGGTCATGACGGAAGCATTCTCGGGCAACGTGGAGATGGCGATCGTGCTTCCCTTGAGCGTCGTCTCCAATCAGTTGATCAAGATCGAATCCGAGTTGCGGCATCTGAACATGAAGGCATCGCACGTCGCGAGAGCGCGCGACAATGGACAGCACGCTCAATCGATCAGCGCCAGACTCGACTCCATCAATGCCTCGCTCGATTCGATCCGGGAACTCGTGGCGGAATTTGGCGCCGACATGCGTCTCCCGGCTCCGGCGGCGGCTCAGAGGCGAAACTCCTCGCGGGACGACTGAGTCCGGTCTGATAGTAAATGCGCGGGCAAGACGCTCCTGGCCTCGAACGTCCCGCCCGCGCCGCGGCCGGGTATCCTTTCAATCCTCGCGGCGAGATTCCCCCGCGACGAGCCTTCGTCCCTGAACTGACCGCGCGATCATTCTGCACGCGGGGCGTAGGCGCGCGACATGGCTCATCCGCGCGCAAACGCATAGAAATACGACAACCGTCAGCCGGTGCCTCCGACCGTGAGCGCGTCGATGCGCAGGGTGGGTTGACCGACTCCGACAGGCACCGATTGGCCTTCCTTGCCGCACGTCCCGACTCCGCCGTCGAGCTTCAGATCGTTGCCGACCATGCTGACCCGCTGCAGGACATCCGGACCATTGCCGATCAAGGTGGCGCCCTTGACCGGCGGGCCGATCTTGCCGTTCTCGATCAAGTACGCCTCGCTGGCCGAAAACACGAATTTGCCCGATGTGATGTCGACCTGTCCGCCGCCGAAATTCACCGCATAGAGGCCCTTCTCGACCGAGGCGATGATCTCCTCCGGCGCGCGCGAACCCGCGCGCATGTAGGTGTTGGTCATGCGCGGCAGCGTCATGTGCGCGAAGGACTCGCGCCGGCCGTTGCCGGTGGCCGGCATGCCCATCAACCTTGCATTCATCTTGTCCTGGATGTAGCCGCACAGCACGCCGTTGTCGATCAGCGTGGTGCATTGGGTCGGCGTGCCTTCGTCATCGACGTTCAAGGACCCGCGGCGCCGGTCGAGGGTGCCGTCGTCGACCACCGTGATTTCGTCCGCCGCCACCTTCTGGCCGATGCGGTTCGAGAATGCCGACGTGCCTTTGCGGTTGAAATCGCCTTCCAAACCGTGGCCGATGGCCTCGTGCAGCAAGATGCCCGGCCAGCCCGGACCCAACACGACGGTCATGGACCCGGCGGGCGCCGCCACCGCTTCGAGATTGACCAAGGCCTGGCGCACCGCTTCGCGCCCATGCGCGAAAGGTTCGTCGCCGCGCAGCAGTTCGTCCAGCCCGTAGCGGCCGCCGCCGCCGCTGTAGCCCTGTTCGCGCCGGCCGCCCTGCTCGACGATGACCGACACATTGACGCGCACCAGGGGCCGCACGTCCGCCGCCAGCGTGCCGTCCGAGGAGGCGATCAGCACGACCTCATGGACGGCGGCCAGGGAGGCCATCACCTGTTTGACGCGCGGATCGATGCGTCGGGTATCGGCATCGATGCGCATCAGCCAGGCGACCTTGTCTTCGTCGCGAATCGCATCGAGCGGATCGAGGGGCAGATACAGCCGATGGCTCAGGGGCCGCTGCCACGCCTTGATCGCCTGTCGGCCGCCGCTGCGGGCGATGGCGCGCGCGGCATCGGAGGCCTCGAGAAGCGCGGGCAACAACACCTCGTCGGTGTAGGCAAATCCGGTCTTCTCACCGCTGATGGCGCGCACGCCCACGCCTTGTTCGATGCTGTGCGAACCTTCTTTGACGATGCCGTCCTCGAGCGACCACGACTCCTCGCGCGACAACTGGAAATACAGATCGGCATAATCGACGCCCCGGCTCATGATGGCGTCGAGCACGGTCGACAGCCGGCCCTCATCGAGGCCCGAGGGGGCGAGAATCATTCTTTCGGCCACGTCGAACATCGGCAATCCCCGATCGGTCACGAGCGCATTCATGCCGGAACCGCCGCCGCCTTCGCGAACCCCAATTGCCGGTTATCCAATGCGGGAAAGCGCGCTCGCGTATCCGCCTCTTTCGCCAGATCGATGTCCGCCGTGATCACTCCGCTGCCCCTGGCGAGGCGCGAGAGCACCTGGCCCCAATAATCGACGATGATCGAGTCGCCGTAGGTCTCGCGGCCGCTCGTGTGTGTGCCGCTCTGCGCCGGCGCGACCACATAGCACAGGTTTTCGATGGCCCGCGCCCGCAGCAGCGTTTCCCAGTGCGCACGTCCGGTGGGAACGGTGAATGCCGCCGGCATTGCGAGCCACTCGGCGCCCCGCGACACGAGTTCGCGGTAGAGCTCCGGAAAGCGCATGTCATAACAGACCGACATCCCGAGCCGGCCGACCGGCGTGTCCGCGATCACGGGCGCCCGCCCGGGCATGACATGAGTGGATTCGCGATATTGTTCCTCGCGACCGGGAATGCTGACGTCGAACAGGTGAATCTTGTCATACCGGGCGACGCGCTTGCCGTGGGCATCGATCAACAGCGAGGAATTGGCGACGCGGTGTTCAGTGTCGCCGCGAATGACGATCGTGCCGCCCAGGATCCACATCTTCAGTTTTCGCGCGGTATCGCTCAAGAACGACTGCACGGCCCCGTCGCCATCCGCTTCGGCCACCTGCAGTTTGTCCGCGTCGCGCAAGCCGATGAACGAGAAATTCTCCGGCAGACAGGCGATGTCCGCGCCCAAGTCCTTGGCCTCCCGCAGCAATGCCCCGGCCGCAGCCAGATTGTCGGTGACGATATGACTCGAGGTCATTTGAATGGCGGCGACTTTACCCATTTAATTCGGTGCCCATTATTTCGGTGCCTCTTTGATGCGTTCCACGGTCGGGTTGTCCCAACTGCCCGTAATCCGATAATACCCTCGTGCCAGCCCTTTCAGCGGTTGTTTGAACACTTCATAGAACACCAGCACCGCCGCACCGACCACCGGGCCGCCCACGAAGCCCGCCAGCGGCAGCGGCGATGAGCCCAAGCTGCCCGTTACCACCGCTGTTTGGTCATAATCCTTGTTTTTCAAGCCGACCCGCCCAATCAGGCCGATTTCGGCCGCCGGGCCCTTGACCAGCAGGTTCTCGGTGTAAGCGCTGCCGTCGCGCAGGTCAAAGTCGGCGCGCACCGTATCGAACGCGAGGCCTTTGTCGGTGAGATCGCTGAAGTCGAGCGCCAGACGGCGCGGCAGCGCCGCAATGCTCGCGAGGCCAAGGACGCGGCCGGCGCCGGGTTTAAGCCCGACGATTTGACCCTTGTCGAGTGCCAGCTGCACGTGGCCCCTGGCGTCGCTCAAGGCCGCCGCCGTCGGCGCACCGACCCAGTTCAGATCGAAATCCATGTGCCCGGCTTTGGCATCGATGACCTCCGCATAGCCTAATTGCGTCAGCGTGTTCTGCACATCGCTGCTGGTCAGCGTGCCCACGATGCGCGCCGACCCCGCATCCTTGCCGCGCCATTCGCCGAGTGCTCTGATGGTGAAACTCGCGCCGTTGACAGCAAGATGTTCCAGGCTCACGCCATCGTCGAGTTTCCCGAGCGTCGCTTGCACATCGCCGAATTGCCGCTCACCCCACGCCAGATCCGCGGCATGAAAATTGATGGCGGCGATGCGGTGCGGATCCGCGACGTCGGCGGAAGCTCCGTCCCCCGCCGCAGGCGCCGCGGCGCCCGGCGCCGTGTCGAAGTGCAGACGCTGGAACTGCAGACCCCATGGTTCGGCTGAATCGGCGGCGAGCGGCACCGCGATCGTGCCGACGACATTCGGTCCGCCGACCGCGATTCTCAGGCTGCCTTCGCTCACGGCCAGATCCAGCGACACATCGCGGAACGCCAGGCCGAGATAATCGAGCTCCGCGACATCGAGCCGCGCGGAGCGCAGGTAATCGCTGATCGGCCTGGCATTCTTGTCAGTGGGCGTGAGCTTCAGCCACCCCGCCAAATCCAGCCGCCCGACCGATCCGCCCACATTGACGATCTGCGTGTCGCTCGAGTTCGCCTCGCCCGCGCCGAAGGCGAGCGTGACGCGCGCGAGCCGCATGCCGTTGGCGTCGGATTCGAGCGCGTAAGAGCCGCTCACCACGGATCCGAAGGCGAGGCGCCCTTGGGGACCGCCCGTCGCCGGCCATTGGATCTCGAACCAGGACGGCAACGGCGTCGCGGCCGCTTTGTCCAGTGGCGCGGGCAGCTTCATCTCGAGACCCTCGAGAGTGCCGCTCACCCGCAGGCTGCGCTCGCGGGCAGGTTCGGGCGTCATCCTGAGCACGGCCCGCCAGTCGGTCTGTCCGCTGATCGATAGGCCGGCGGGCAGGGACAGGGCCGCGCGCAGCGCGTCGCCGTCGAGGGTCCCGCGAAAGTCCAGCACCGTACGGGTCGCCGGCCGACGGCGCGGCGCCCGGGCCTGCATCTGGAACGCCCCGCCCAACAGGCGGCCGTGAACCTGCGCCTGGGCCACCTGCGCACCGTCGATGTCAAAGTCGCCGTTCACCTCGGTCGCCATCACGGTCGAACCGGAGCGATTCAGCGTCGCGTCCGCCACGTTTCCGTGCACCAACACGCGCCGGTTGACGAAATCCTTGAACGGCAGAAACAAATCCACCGTGGCCTGCAGCGAGCCTTTGGCCTCGACACCCGAGAACGCATGCTCGGCCATGCCGTCGAGCGGCGTGGCGCGCAGGAACGCAAGCGCGTCCGCGGCGCCGCCGGTCAAGCCGGCGTGAATCTCCAGTTCGCCGGTTTTGAAATCCGCGAAGCGCGCGTCGGCCGAATCGATGGGCACGCCGCCGATGCGCCCGGTCTTCATCCGCACGCTGAGGCCTTCATTGCGAAACACCGCCTGCGCGGCGAGATTCTCCACCGCCGGCCAGCTTTCCGCATAGTCCAGGGTGACGCCCTCGAACGCGCAGCGCGCGAGGAACGCGCCGCTGCCGTCGCGAAACGGGAAGTGCCTGATCGGGCCTTGAATCACGACATCGGCGTGCGTGAGGCGGCCGGCGACGAACGCCCGGTTCAGCCAGGCGAGCGCCGGCGGCGCGATGCGCTCGCGCGGCAGATAATTGCGCACGTTCGCCGCATTGCCGTCATCCACCGCGCTCCACAGCGTCAACACCGGCGAGGAGCCGTCGCCGGGCTCATCCCACGCAACCTTGCCCCGCACGCGTGCGTCGTGATTGCTCATCTGCCAATCGGGCGTGGCCACCAGGAATTCGCCGCCGCTGCGCTTCCAGTACAACGTGGCCTTCAGTGTCTCGAGGTCCACGGGCTCGGGGAATTGCGCGGGCCAGGTGAACACCGCGGTGCGTGTGTCGATGCTCACGTGGCCGCCGGAATCGTTGCCGGCAATCGTGCCGTTCAAGCCGCGCAGGCCGGGCGCGCGGCCCACGGGCGCAAACCCGACGTCGCGAAAGTTTGCCTGCACCTGCAGCCCCCACGGCTCGGCCACCGTGCCGCGCGAGAGGGCAATCACGGTATCGATCCACTCGCCGGTGGGCGCGATCTCGTGCAGCCGGTCGCGCAAGCTCTTGTCGGGCAGCAAGCCGCTGAGCGGCAACAGCGTATCGATGCGCAGATAACTCGCGCGCGCGCGCAGCTCGAGCAATCCCGCATCGCTCCCGCGCCAGTTCACGTCGAACTCCGCGTCGGGGTCCGGATGTCCGGACCGCAGCGCGCGCACCCGTTTACCGGACAGGCTCCATCGATCGCCCGCATGAATCAAGCGCAGTGCGCCGCCGATCTGCTCGAAGCTCGCGACCGTGCCATCGCTCAACTGCGTCGCCAGACCCTGGGCGGCAAAATCCAGATCCGCCCGCGCGAGGTTCATGCCCTGGCCGCGCGCCACGAGGTCGAAGGTGCCGGTGCCCGCATCGAGCCTGCCGAGATACTCCGGCAGCAGCAGCCGCCAGCCGGGAAACGCAATGCCGCGGCCGCGGGCGAGCGCGTTCCAATTCAAGGTTTCCAAATCGCCCGCGCCGTGCGCATCGGCGCGGAGCGTCAAGGTGCCGCCGAGAGCCGGCGGCAATCGCTCACTGAGGTCGGCCTCGAGTCCGGCCTCGGTTCGCTGCAAATCCAGATTGACGTCCTTGAGTTCCAGGAGCGGCAACTCGGCATTCCAATTTTGTATCGTCACCACCGCGTGCCGGATCGCCAACTTTCCGGCCGGCAAATCATCGAGGGTCAGCGATTCGGGTGAGGCTCCCTCGCCCCCCAATTTGATTTCCGACGCCAGCGCAAATCGCGCCGGCCCCAGACGGGCGATCACGATGGCCGGCGAATCGAGTTCGATCCTGCCGGCGAGCAGCTTGCCGCTGCTGATGAGCTGCCAGATGTCGGCGGCCACGCGACCGCCGGCGGCGCGCGCCAGGACCCGCGCGTCGTCCTTGGAGCGCAGCTCCAACCGGTCGAAGTAAAGCTCCGGCCCATACCAGCGAAGCGCCGGCGACACATGCGCAAAGCCGATGTAATAGCCGGTTTGCGCGTGCACCCATGCCTTGATTTGTGCCTGGTATGCGGGGGCCCGATCGAGCGCGAGCTTGACCGCGAGCATCGCCAGCAGCAGGAGAACCACGAGTCCCGCAATACCATACAGCAGGACCTTGCCGACCTTGCGCACGCTCATTTACATCAAGACGACATCGTACTGGTCGACCGTGTAGAGCGCTTCGGCCTGCAGGCGTATCGGTTTCCCCGTGACCAACTCCAGCTCGCCGAGCGCGGAGGACTCCTCGTCGAGCAGACGCTCGATGACGTCCTGATGCGCCAGCACCATGAGCTGTCGACACTCGAACTGGCGGGATTGGCGCAGCAGTTCACGGAAGACCTCGTAGCAAACCGTTTCCGCGGTCTTGACGAAACCGCGGCCCTCGCAGGTGGGACAAGGCTCGCACAACAGATGTTCCAAACTTTCGCGCGTCCGCTTGCGCGTCATTTCGACGAGCCCCAGGGGAGAGACCGACGAAATATTCGTCTTCACATGATCGTCCGCCAGGGCTTTTTCCAAGGCTTGGATGACCTGCCGGCGGTGTTCAGGCTCCTCCATGTCGATGAAGTCGATGATGATGATGCCGCCCAGGTTGCGCAGGCGCAGCTGCCGTGCGATCGTCACCGCGGCCTCGAGATTGGTGCGGAAGATCGTCTCCTCCAGGTTTCGATGCCCGACGAAGGCGCCGGTGTTGACGTCGATCGTGGTCATCGCCTCGGTCTGATCGATGATCAGGTGGCCGCCGGATTTCAATGACACCTTGCGATCGAGCGCCTTCTGGATCTCCTCCTCGACGTGATGCAGTTCGAACACGGGCCGGGCCTCCGCATACAACTCGAGACGCGGCAGCACGTCCGGCATGAAGGTCTGGGCGAACTCGCACATCTCCCGATGCGCGCCGGCCTGGTCGATCAGCACGCGGTCGACCTCCGGCCGCAGCAGATCGCGCAGGATGCGCAGATGCAGCGGCAGATCCGCGTGCACCAGATTGCCCGGTTCCGTGCGCAGGCCCTTGTTCCGCACGACCTCCCACAGCTTGCGCAGGTACGTCATGTCGGCCTGCAGCGCTTCGGCCGTCGCATCCTCGGCGGCGGTGCGCACGATGAAGCCGGCATTCTCGTCGGGGATGACGGCGGCTTGCACCGCGGCGCGCAGTCGTTCGCGCTCGCGCTCGTCCTCGATGCGCGCGGAGACGCCGACGCCGCGCCCTTGCGGCATGTACACGAGATATCGGGACGGCAGGGTGATGTACGTGGTCAGACGCGCGCCCTTGGTGCCCAGGGGGTCCTTCACGACCTGGACCAGGATCTCGTTGCCCTCGGCGACCAGCGAGCGGATATTCTCCGTGCGCGGCGGCTCCATTCCCAAGTCCGCATGGCGTGGATCGAAGATGTCCGAGGCGTGCAGAAACGCGGTGCGCTCCATGCCGATCTCGATGAACGCCGCCTGCATGCCGGGCAGCACCCGCGACACGCGGCCCTTGTAGATATTGCTGATCAAGCCGCGCCGGCCGGCCCGCTCGAGGAACACCTCGAGCAGGACGCCGTTCTCGACGACCGCGGCGCGCGCCTCGTGACTGCTCGCATTGATCAAAATCTCAGCGCTCATCGCGTCCGCCGGCGCCTGGCTGCCAATGGGGCACCCCCGCGAGTGCAAGCAGTTCCGCCGTTTCATACAGCGGCAGACCCATCACGCCGGAATAGCTGCCGCGCAGATCCGCGATGAAAATCGCCGCGAGCCCCTGAATCGCGTAGGCGCCGGCCTTGTCGCGCGGCTCGCCCGTCGACCAGTAGCGCTGCGCCTCGGCGGCGGCGATGGGGCGAAATGTGACCTCGCTGCGGCTCATCCGGGAATCGAGCCCCTGCGCGGTGCGCAAGGCGACGGCGGTCAACACCTCATGAGTACGGCCGGAAAGACGGCCCAGCATATCGAGGGCATCCTCCCGGTCCGCGGGTTTGCCGATTATCCGGCCGCTCATCACCACCGCGGTGTCCGCCGCCAATACCGGGGCAGCGGACGCGGCCGGGCGGGCTTCCCAGCCGGAATCGGCCTTGGCCGCCGCGAGCCGGGCGACATAGGCCGCAGGCGCCTCGCTTGGGCGGGCCGTTTCGTCGACCGAGCCGCGGACGATTTGGAATGACACGCCGATTTGCCGCAGCAATTCGCGCCGCCGCGGCGACTCCGAGGCCAGGTACACGAAGTCAGGCACGATGATAGGGATGACCGGCGAGCAGACTCATCGCCCGGTACAGCTGTTCGGCGACCACCACCCTCACCAGGGCGTGCGGCAGAGTCAGCGGCGACAGGGACCAGCGCTGATCCGCTCGCGCCCGGCAAGCCGGGGCGAGACCGTCGGGCCCGCCGATCAGCAAGGCGAGCGGGCGCCCCTCCCGCATGCGCGAGGCGAGCCAGGCGCTCAATTGTTCCGTGCTCATGGTGTCGGCGATGACTTCGAGGGTGACGACATAGTCGTCCTGCTTGAGCGCGGCGAGCATATCGGCTCCCTCGCGCGCGACGGCGCGCTCCGGGTTCTCACCCGCGCGTCGCGTGGCGACCGAAATCTCCTCGAGCTCGAGCACGAGCGGCGTGCGCAGCCTCTTTTGATATTCGCGAAATCCCGTGTTGACCCACTCCGGCAGGCGGGTGCCGGCGGCGATCAGCCGGCATTTCATATCCGCGCCTCACGCGACAGACAGGCGGCTAGGCGCGCGCGGCGCGCTTCGTGACCGTCATGTCCCATAATTTCTCGAGTCCATAGAACTCGCGCACGCGCGGCAGCATCACGTGCACGATCATCTCGTTCAAATCGATGAGCACCCAGTCGCTGTCCTGCTGTCCTTCCACGCCATGCGGGCGAAATCCCGCCTCCTTGGTCTTTTCGACGACGCGCTGCGCCACCGAACGCACGTGCCGGTCGGAGGTTCCGCTCGCGATCACCATGAAGTCCGCAATGTCGGTGAGGCCGCGCACATCCAGCACCTTGATGTCGAGCGCCTTCATATCGGCCAACGCGTCGACCACCACCGTCTTGAGCGAAGGTCCGGGCGGAACCCTGTTGTCATTGCCGCCCGCGTGCTTTCCAGCCGCCTGCCCCGCCCTGGATTTGATGACCGGACCGGGTTTTGCGGCCAACCCGGGTTTTGGAACCGACTTACGTTTTGGGACGACTTTCGATTTTGAGACCGACCTGGGTCTCGGTGCCGGCTTGGAGTCGAGATCCGCGATGCTGCGGTGTTGCTTGTCGCCGGCTACTGTCTTCTTTTTGACTGGCACTAGGTTGTCCGTGTTTTGGAATAACAATTCGCATCCAGGATGAGTTTGCGCACCGAGTCCGGCATCAGGAATCGCGGGTCGCGGCCCATGGCGACCAGCTGACGAACCTCGGTCGACGAGATCTCCAGTTGAGTGACGGCGTGAATGTAAATGCACCCGGCGCGCGATTCGTGCAAATCGCCGATGCGCCCGGTTCCCCGATCGACCAATAATTCGCCGAGCGGTCCCATGCCGGGCGCGCGCCAGCCCGGACGATGCGCGACCACGAGGTGCGCCAGCTGCAACAGTTCGCGCCACTGATGCCATTTCGGCAGACTCAGGAATGCATCCATGCCGACGATGAGACAGAGGCTGCGGTCCGGATATTCGTGGCGCAGCTCGGACAAGCTCTCGACGGAGTAGGACGGTCCCGCCTTGCGCACTTCCCGGTCATCGACGACGAATCCCGGTTGACCGGCGGTGGCCGACTGAACCATCTGCAGCCGCAATTGTGCGTCCGCAATCGGCTGATCCCGATGCGGCGGATTGCCGGCGGGCAGAAAGCGGATTTCCTTCAGCCGCAGCGCCTGCTGCAATTCGAACGCCGTGCGCAGGTGCGCATAATGAATCGGATCGAAGGTGCCGCCGAAAATGCCCATCGGGTTCATCACGCTACCCTGCCTGAATCCACGGTCGCTTGCAAAGCGCCGGCGAGCGCGCCGGTGAGCCCGGTGAGCGCGCTCCACGCATCGCCCTGCGCCATTCCCTTGATGACCCGGTCCGTGTGGCTTGCCTGCATGATCAGCCGGTCGAGCGGCAGCTTCCCCACGCGCGACAGCGCACGCGGCGCGGGTGTGGCGGCTTGATTCCAGCCCGCCCGCACGCCCGTGCGCAGGCGGTCACGTTCACGCGCCTGCCACATTCCGCGCACTTCCCGCACCAGCGCCCACAAAATCAGAGTCGGCTCCACGCCTTCGCTCTTGAGCCCCAGGAGCACGCGCAGCGCGCGCGACGCATCGCCCGCCGCGGCCGCCTCGGCCAGTTGAAACACGTCGTAGCGCGCGCTGTCGCCGACCGAGCGGCGCACGAGTTCAGCGCTGATGGGCGCACCCTCGGCCAATAGGGCGAGTTTCTGCAGTTCCTGATTCGCGGCGAGCAGATTTCCCTCGACCCGCTCGACGATGAGCTGTGCGGCCGCGGGTTCGATGTCGGTGTGCAGCAGTTTCGCGCGTTTGCGCAGCCAATCCGGCAGCGCCGCCGTTTCCACCGGCCAAACCGGCACCCACACACCGTGCTTCTCCACGGCTCGCACCCACGGCGCGTCGCCCGCTTTCTTGTCGAGTTTGCCGGTCACGACCAGACACACCACATCGGGCGCCGGTCGCTGCGCGAGTTCGGCCAACAGCGGTGCACCCTTGTCCGGTTTGCCGCCCGGCATCCGCAGTTCGAACAGGCGCCGCTCGGCGAACAACGACAGTGACTGGCTCGCATGCCGCAATTCGTCCCAGGCAAAGCTCTTGTCGATATGGAACACCGTGCGGTCCGCATATCCCGCGGTTTTCGCGGCGGCGCGAATGGCATCGGCAGCCTCGCCGACGATGAGCGGTTCGTCCCCGGATACCAGGTAAATCGCCGACACGCCGCGAGCGAGGGCGGCGGTGAGCTGATCGGCGTTCACGCGCAATCAGGCTGCTCCGTCCATGATCGTGACCCGGGAAAGGTCTCGCGTTAAGTTACAAAAACGCATGGATGTGCGCCTGCGCGGCCTGATACTCCAGCGCGAACCGATCGACGAGCGTCGCTACCGTCGGCACATCGTGAATCCCGCTGACGCTCTGCCCCGCGCTCCAGATGTCCCGCCATGCCTTGAATTCGGAGCTGCCGCCGGTGCCGAAATTCATTTTTGTCTTGTCGGCCTCGGGGAGCTTGTCCGGATCGAGCCCGGCGCGCACCACGCTGCCCCGCAGATAATTTCCCGCGACTCCGCTGAACAAGTTGGTGTACACGATCTCCTCGCCCCGGCTCTCGACGAGCATCTGCTTGTAATCGGCGCCGGCATTGGCCTCCTCGGTGGCAATGAAGCGCGTACCGAGATACGCGAGGTCGGCGCCCAACGCCCTCGCGGCCAGCACGTCCGCCCCGCTGCTCATGGCCCCCGATAAAATGATGGTTCCCGGATAGATCTCGCGAATCTGTTTGACCAGGGCGAACGGGCTCAACACCCCCGCGTGCCCGCCCGCTCCCGCGCACACGGCGATGATGCCGTCGACCCCCTGCGCCGCGGCTTTCTCCGCATGGCGCAAATTGATCACGTCGTGAAACACCACGCCGCCGTAGCCGTGGACGGCCGCGACGACCTCGGCGGGCGGCCGTAAACTCGTGATGATGATGGGCACCCGGTGCTTCACGCATAGCGCCACATCGTGCTCCAGGCGATCGTTGCTGCCGTGCACGATCTGATTCACCGCGAACGGCGCCACGATGGCCTCTGGATTCGCGCGGCGGTAATCCGCAAGTTCAGCGGTGATCTCGGCGAGCCAGTCATCGAGGGCGGCGGCCGGGCGCGCATTGAGCGCCGGAAATGAGCCGACGATCCCCGCCTTGCACTGCGCGAGCACGAGGCGCGGAGTGGACACGATGAACATCGGCGCCCCGATCACGGGCAGGCGCAAACGGCCTTGCAGAATCTCAGGGATTGGCATGTACTCTCCCATTATGGCGCACAACGCGCGACGCGACGCGATTATCCTGACCATGTGGAACGGCCTTTAGCACCGCAACGGAATCATCATGCAATTCGACACCCTGCTATTTGCGCAACGCGAACGCGTCGCCTATGTCACCCTCAATCGGCCGGACCGGCTGAACGCCTTGAATGGAGCGCTGATCCACGATTTGCACGCCGCCGCGGAGGCAATCGAGGCCCATCCCGACATTCGCGCCGTGTTGCTCACCGCCTCCGGTCGCGGCTTTTGCGCGGGCGCGGACCTCATCGGCAGCGGCCTGCCGGATGATCCAGGTGCGAGCCGCGGAGCAACCATCCGCGCCCACCTGGTGGATCATTTCAATCCGATGGTGAGCGCCTGGCATCGATTGCGTGTGCCCGTCGTGGTCGCGGTCAACGGCGTTGCCGCGGGCGCGGGCGCATCCCTCGCGCTGGTCGGCGACATCGTGTTGGCGGCGCGCTCCGCCACATTTCTGCAGCTATTCGCCCCCAAACTCGGTCTCATGCCCGATCTCGGCAGCACGTTTTATCTGCCGCGCCTGGTGGGCACGGCTCGCGCCAAGGGATTGGCCATGCTGGGTGATTCGTTGTCGGCCGCGGACGCGGCAAATTGGGGACTCATCTGGAGCTGTGTGGATGACGGCGAATTGCTCCCGCAGGCAGAGGCGCTCGCGCGCCGCTTCGCCGCCGGCCCCACTCAAGCGTATCAACGCATCAAAGCGGTATTCAACGTCGAGCCCTCGCCCACCCTCGGCGAGCAGCTCGCGCTCGAGGCGGAACATCAGGGTGCGCTCGCCGACACCCGGGACTTTGCCGAGGGGGTCGAGGCATTCCGCCAGAAGCGGGCCGCGAATTTCACGGGCGAGTGAGCGCGCTCTTTAGTCCGCCGTCGGTATTTCGCGCCAGTTCAGAATTCGCGTGGCGAGCGTGCCGGTCAACGTCGCGGGCACCGCCACGGGCGGTGTGGACACGCTGCTGAATCCTGCCACGATCTCCGGGTTGCCGTTGGCGCCGGTAATCCTAACATTGATGACCTGGTTGGAGTACGAGTCGTACGGCACCGAGGTGGGCTGCAGCACGGAGGTCGCCGTCCCGTAGTTCAATGCATAGATCCGGCTCGTTCCCGTCGGAGCGCAGGGATCGGTCACCGCCGTCAGCAGATCGGTAAACACCACGATGCCGTTGTAGGCGAGCGGGTTCAGGATGATCCGCCACCCGATCCCCGACGTGGGGTCGATGCCGAGATCGGTGAACCAACCCTTCGAAGACGATATGACGGCGCCGCCCGTCAGATTCGACGCGCTCAGCTGCGTGAGGGCGGCCCGGGTAATGGGCGTCGACACGGGCAAGAATCCACCCGCACCCCCCGTGCCGTCGATGATGGCGTAGAAAGACTGCATCGACGTGGAAGCCTCGTCCGTGACTGCCAGCAACCGGCCGGTGCCCACCATCACATAGCGCTTGCGCGTGGTGGGATGGATCTCGATCAGCGGCGCCGTCGTCACCGGCTGCTGGTTGCCGCTCGCGTCGGTCAGCGTCGCGAGCAGGGTCGGCTGAGGATAGGTGCCGGTCGTCTGGGTGAGATCGAAACGCCAGAGCTGGCCGTTCAGATCGCCCACATACAGAGAGTCGGCGGTGTCATCGCTGTAGTTCATCACGAACGCCGATGCCTGGGTCAGACCGCTGGAGGTGTTGGGTGTCTTGACCTTTTCCAGCAATGCACCGGTGCTCGGGTTGACGAAATAGATGTATCCATAGCCATCGCTGTTGTTGTAGCCCGAGGTCAGAATCACCACCCAACCGTACTTGACGGTCTTGACCACGACGGGTGCGCCAAAGCTGTAGCCCATGGTCGGATCGGTGAACTCCCATTTCACTTTCGCGGCCACCGCGGACTCGGTGGTCATGCTGGCCGGGTCGGTCACATCGAGGGCGTAGAAGCTCTTGCCGCCCTTGCCGAGACCGCCGATCAGGAGCGTGGCCCAATTGGGCGTGGTGCTCGTGCTGCCGTACGTGTGATTCAGGTCGATGTCGTAATTGATCGGCGTGGCATCGACATAGTAGTGGTGGCTGTAATTGGGATTGCCGAGCTCTTCGAGTCCATCGACCAGCGGGGTATTGTTCGGTCCCGAGAAGAGCGCGCTCGGAATGTAGGCGAACTGTTCCGTGCCGTTCGAGCCTAAAAAGGCGTGCAGCATGCCGTCGTTGGAGCCGGCATACACCATGGTGGGCCGAGGGCTGGTGGTGGTCCACTGGGCCTTGAACGCGGCGTATCCCGGATCGTTGCTGTCCGAGAAAGTCTGGATCGGCGTCGTGACCGGCGTGAGCGCCGCGTCGACGATGTCGCCCAGCAGAATCGTGCGCTTGCGCAGCGAATGGGTGCTGCCGGTGGCGGTGGAACCCACTTCATTGGTTTGATCACCGCGCAGATAATTCAGGTACTGCGCAGGGGTGGTGGACGGCGAGTAGCTCGACGAAGAGAACGTCAATCCCGCCACTTCCGCCGCGCTCAAGCTGGAAAGATTCGCCGGTTCGAACGGCACGCCGGCACTCCCGTTCCAGGTCACGACCCGGCGGTTGGTCTGCCAGCCGGTCCCGCCGAACTGGGTCGGCAGCGTCGTTGCGGTCGACCACAGTGGACTGAGCACCGGATTCCCGCTGCTGTCGAACGTCAATGTGGTGGCGACGACCGTGCCGCTCCAGACGCTCGAGTCGAAGGTCGCCTGGAACGACTCCGCGCCCGACGAGGTGACATTGGTCGCGGAGAAGGAAAATGCGGTCGTGGCCTGCGTAATGGCGTTCGAGATGTTGGTGAACGCTGACTTCAAGCCCGCCACCATCTGGCTTGCGCTGCCCGCCAGGAAATAATTATCCGGCAGCAAGTGCACATTGCCGCCATTCATGGTGATGCTGGTGCCGGTGGTATCAAACTGTCCCGTGGTGATCGGCGTCGTCATATTATAAGGCGTGCTCGTGGGTGCGGCGGGTATCGATGATGCCGGCGTGAAGCCGCCATACTTGGTGGCGAGGTAGTACGGGTTCAGGTTCTCCGGTCCTCCGCCTTCCTCGACATCCATCCAATAGGTGGAAATCGTCTGCGCGTTCGGCATCGTCGTATCCGAACGAATGTCGTTGACGTGCACGCCGTAGGCCAGGCCGGCAATGTAATAAGTGGCGCCCGAGTCGAATGGCCACCATGGCGTCGGCGTGATCCCTTCGAGAACCTGCAGGTCGGTCGTCCAGGTCGCCGCTTGATTGAATGTGTCTGCCGACACGGCAAACGGTTTGGGCCGGTCGCCCGTGGCGGTGCCCCCGCCCACGTTATAGTCATACCACGTGTGGTCGTCGCCGATTCCGAGAATGAAGTTCTTCTGGCACCAGTACGAGATCGGGTCAGTCCACGTGGTCAGCGCGGGAAACCCGTCCAGTTCGGTCGTTGTTACCCCATTCGTCCATTCGGGTACGTTGCCCAGGTTTTCGTAGTACCGCACGGCCGCGTAATACAGCTCGCTCACATCGTCGTAATACTCGTAGTTCTGGGCGGTCTCGCCGAATTTATTCAGGAAGTTGAGCGCGCCGCTTTGCGACACGCCGCTCGCGCTGGCCGATACCGTGTCCGGGTTGGTAAACTGCACACCGGTGTTGGCATCCCACTCTCCGCGCGAGTTGGTGACCACCGTGGTCGACAGCGGCTGCGGGTAGGTCGGGCCGATGAAGCCCATCGGCGCGCGTATCACACCGCCCTGTCGGTCATGGCCGTTATGATAGAGGTAGGAAAAATCGCTGAACCGCACCTTGTTGGAGTACTGCTGCATCAACCCTTCGGGCTTGTAGTGGTACGGACCTGCAGCGGGAGCCGGGGGATATTGAACACAATAGGTGAGTTCGAGTGCGCTGAGCGCCAAGGCACTGGCATCGCAAGAGTCCACTCGGATGTACACCTTGTACGGTCCGCTCGGGCTGGCGTTGGCGGTGGAAACGCTCGAGAGATCAACCGGGGTCCCCGTCGTTGCGGTAACCAGAGTCTGGTACCCATTGCCCGAGCCTGAGAACACCATCTGGTTGCCGTTGCCCCAGATGCCCATATTGAACCCTGCCCAAGAAGTGAATGGCGTGACCGCGGAAATCAGGCTCGACGGCAGGTTGTTGGGGGATCCCTGGCCGGTGCCTCGATAGTTGAAGTTCGCGCCCGGTGAGCCCTGGGCGGAACCCCAGGCCTTCTCGAGGATGGTTTGCGTGGGCGTATCGACGCTGCGGTAACCCCCGCTCAACGCCCAACGGAACGGGTCGATGGTCTGCATCGCGGCCCAGTTCATGAAATTACCGCTCCATTGGCCCGCGGTGCCCGAGCAGTTGTGCACGATCGTGCCGCTGGTCGCAACAAAGCTGGAGGGTTGGAAATAGCTGCTCGACGGGGTGGTCGCGTTGTACTGATAGGTGTAGCACTTCGACGGATCGAAGTACCCGAGATATGTCGAGGCATCGGCATAGTCGCCGATATTGGCCACGCTGATCGCGGTGGGATATTCCACCGACAGCGACAGCGCGAGGTTGCCGGGTATGTTGGCGCCGGCGGCAATCGGCTGGTCGGCCAGAGTGGTTTGTGCGGCGGCCGGCGACCCGTAGGCCAGACCGAGCAGCGCCAGGAGGCCGGCGGCGACGGTACCGCGTGCCGCTCCCGGCAACGACGCTGCCCCAGGCGACGACGCCGCTCTGAGCGAAAAGAAAGAATATAGGTTTGTCATGGTGCTCGCCCGTTCAGTCCGGCTTGGTGAAGGTGGTTTGCAGGAATACTTGGGTATTGCGCGCTCCGCTGACGCGCACGCTCAGCCGGTACACCGTCGCGCTCGGAGGCGCGACCGCCGTATTGCGATTGTGCGTACCGCCGGTGGGAGTTCCGGTTGACTGGACGCAGGTGGCGCT